>FWPV01000364.1_pt1 | contig 146871 bp, 154 predicted proteins | sample 2228371 | NCBI WGS metagenome assembly FWPV01 (sample SAMEA103939776, study PRJEB20133) | metagenome
CTAAAAAAAGGAAAGTAAAACTGATTGATGAATATCTAGATAACTATAATAAAAAACGATAATTTAGCCTCCCGTTTTTTTCATTACGCCAAAAAAGCCTATTCTCAAACTTTAATGAACACATTATCAATCTTTAGTAGTCATTCTCGAACTTTTTTGCTTTTGACACCGCCATTTTGATGTAAATGTGGAGAATATCGAGCGCGGCAGGGGTCACCCCGCTGATCTGGGATGCCGCCTGCAATGTCGGCGGATGAAACGTATAGAGTTTATCCACAATCTCATTCGAAAGCCCCGAGACCGATTTAAAGTCAAAGTTTTCAGGAATCTGGATATGCATCATCTTATTCATCCGTTCGATGTCATCACTCTGTTTTTCGACATAGCGGGCGTATTTGGCTTCGACCAAAATCTGCTCTTGGATATACGGATCGAGTTCTCCCAATTCGGGCATCAGTTTGGCCAGCTTTTCGAGATCAAAACTTTTTCGCGATACCAGCTGAATTCCGGTGAGTTTATCAGTGATATGCTCTTCACCGATGGAGGCTAAAAAGGCCAAAAACTCTTTATTCGGGGTATAAACGGTCTCTTCAAGCCGTTTCAATCCTTCCGCAATTTGGGAACGTTTTCGCTCGATTTTCTCCATCTGCTCATCGCTGATCAGGCCAAGCGCATGACCGTATTTACCCAAACGCAAATCGGCCGTCTCTTCCCGAAGAAGGAGCCGATATTCGGCGCGGGAGGTAAACATGCGGTACGGTTCTTTCGTCCCTTTGGTCACCAAATCATCAATTAACACGCCGATGTACGCTTCATCCCGTCGTAAAATCAACGGCTCTTTCCCCTGTAATGACAACGACGCATTAATCCCCGCCATCATCCCCTGTGCCGCTGCCTCTTCGTATCCCGTCGTTCCGTTGATCTGTCCGGCACAGTAGAGGTTTTTGATCTTTTTCGTCTCGAGGGTGTGCTTGAGCTCGGTCGGATCGACGTAATCGTATTCGATGGCGTAGCCGTAGCGGACGATCTTGGCATTCTCCATCCCGTGCACCGAATGGATCATTTGTCGCTGAACGTCGGGTGGAAGCGAGGTGGACATCCCGTTGATGTAGCATTCCGTATTTTCGGCGCTTTGAGGTTCGATAAAGAGATGATGGCGTTCTTTGTCCCGAAAACGGTTGATTTTATCCTCGATACTCGGACAATAGCGCGGCCCTACCCCCTCGATCTGTCCAGTAAAGAGCGGTGCACGGTGGAAGTTCCCCTCAATCAGGCTATGGGTCTCTTCATTCGTGTACGCGATGTAACACGGGAGCTGTTTTTTGGTGCGGGCAAACTCCGCTCTATCGGTACGGAAACTAAACGGATTGGGGAGTTCATCGCCGTCTTGAATCTCCATCACGCTAAAATCGATCGATGAGCTGTCCACACGCGGGCACGTACCCGTTTTCAATCGGCCGACATTGATTCCATGCTCTTTGAGCGAATCGGTGAGCCCTTTGGCCGCGAATTCGCCAAAACGACCCGCTTCCTGACGTATCTCACCGATGTGGATCATACCGTTGAGAAAGGTTCCCGTCGTCAAAATCACTTTTTTGGCACGATATTCATTGAGCAGATGGGTGCGGACACCGACCACCGTATTCTCTTCGATAATAAGCGATGTTACCGTCTCTTGAATGAGCGACATATTCGGCGTGGTCAGTATTTTGTTACGGGCGATCACACGATACTTGTCCATATCGATCTGCGCACGGCTCCCCCGTACCGCCGGCCCTTTGGTGATATTGAGGATACGAAACTGAATTCCCGCTTCGTCGGTGAGCAGTCCCATCTCGCCGCCCAGCGCGTCGAGTTCACGAACCAAATGCCCTTTGGCCAAACCGCCGACCGCCGGATTACAGCTCGTCGCACCGACTTGTTCCGCCAAGATCGAGACCATCAGCGTATTGTTTCCCATACGGGCAGAAGCCAAAGCCGCTTCGATTCCGGCGTGTCCTCCGCCGACGACGATTACATCATAGGTCATACTTGCTACTTTATACGTAATTTAATACCGTAATTATAACCTCAGTTGTTGAAACCTATAAAATTATCCCAAAACTTAAAGAAAAAATCGTAGAGAATCGAATAGTTAAGGGCTAAAGCTAGCTAAGTTATAATACTCTAAAAACGGATTTACCCCATGCTGCAAGATGCTTTTAATGCTTTTAACTCCCAAGATTACGCTAAAGCGCTCGAACTGTTCGAAGATTTAGCCATTCAAAACAACGCTACTGCTCTCTCATCACTGGGATACATGCACCAAAAAGGGCTGGGTGTTCCCGCCTCGTTGGAAAAAGCGTTTCATCTCTACTCCCAAGCGGGAGAACTGGGGGAGGCGACTGCCCTTTTTAATCTCGCCCTGATGTACGCCGATGGGGTCGTCGTCCCTCACGATCAGTTTCAGGCGTTTGAGTTCCTGATGCGCTCGGCCATTCTCGAATTTCCCCAAGCGCAGTACGAGGTTGCCCTCGCATTGGAACGCGGTCTGGGATGTGTCCAAAACTTCTCCGAAGCGGCGTTTTGGTACGAAGAAGCGGCGAAGCGGGGGAATGCTCACGCCTTTAACAACCTCGGTGTTCTTTATAAAGAAGGTCACGGAGTGCATCAAGATCACGCCAAAGCGTTTATCTGCTTTTCCCGTGCCGCGGCCATGAATCTCCCCGAATCGCAGTTTAATCTGGGACTCATGTACGATCAAGGACTCGGATGCGGCGCCGATCATGAGCTCGCTCTCGAATGGTGCCGTAAAGCGGCCTACAACGGTCATGAAAAAGCCAAAACGATTATTCGCGGCCTTCAAGACGAGGGAAAAATCGTTTGGTAGAACGTTCCAACCCTACCTTTTCGCCTGAGCATCGTCGCTTCTTAGAGTACATCCGTGCCGTCGGAACGGGGCCAAAAGGGAATCGGCCTCTGGGCTACGAAGAGATGAAAGACGCGTTTAATCTCATCCTAAGCCGTCAAATCCCCGATCCGCTTATCAGCGCTTTTTTACTCGGCTGGCGCGTACAAGGGGAGAGTGATGAGGAGCTTCAAGCCTGTGTCGATACTCTGGCGCAAGCGGCTACATGGGAAAAATCAGGAGTTGAAATCGGGTATCCGATGGATGGGAAAGCGAAGTTTTTTCCCCTGATGCTCAAAGCCGCTGCCCTCCTTCCCGATCTCAACATCCATGCGGCCTATGATCTGCCTCTGGGTCCGAAATACGGATTTCAGACCCATCAGTTCGAACCTTTCTCGCCAAATGTTCTTTTGCATAACCGGGCTGATCTGTTCCCTCAATTAAGCCAGCTGAGCGAATTGCGCAACAGCATTGGTATCCGAAGCGCCTTTAGCACCCTCGAAAAGCTCAATTTTCTCTCCCCAATCGCCCTGATCGGAATGCACCATGCTCCCTATTTTGAGCTCTATGCGTCACTGTATGCTCCGCATTACACACGCCTTATCATCGTTCAGGGACATGAGGGGACACCCGAAATCCTAAAAAAAACCAAATACAAAGTGCTGGAAAAAGGTGAAATAACGACCCATCACATCGATCCCGAGGAATTTGGAATCGAACCCATCAGTGCGAAAGAAGAGATGAGTTTGGGCATGATGAAAACGCTCATGGAGCATCCCGATGAAAATCTCGCTAAAATGATACGATTGAATGCTGCATTTTTAGGATGGTGTGCAGGAAACTACGAAACCATAGAGAAAGGTATGATGTGTTTACAGGATTGATTCGTGAAATGGCAACCGTTAAAAATTTTAGTGCCAATCGTCTCAGCCTCAAAGCCTCCTACCGACCTAAGCTCGGTGATTCCATTGCGATCAACGGCACATGCCTTTCGGTCGTCAGTATCGAAAACGACGGTTTTAGTGTCGAACTCTCCCCCGAAACGCTCAGTCACATCGCCACCGAAAAATTAAAAGGGAGTGTTCACATCGAACCGGCGATGCAGATGGGGGAACGCTTCGAGGGGCATATCGTCCAAGGGCACATCGATACGATCGGCACCGTCGCTTCCATCACCGACAACGGCAACAGCTATGATGTCATCATCGATATCGATCCGCAGTTTATCCCCTTGATACCCCCTAAAGGCTCGATTGCCATCGACGGGGTGAGTCTTACCGTCAACGAAGTGATGCAAGAGAGTTTCCGCCTCACCATTATCCCCATAACGATGCGTGAAACGCTCTTTGGAACCTATACCAAAGGGACACGGGTCAACATCGAAACCGACGTCTTCGCCCGCTATATCCGCCATATCCTCAGCGCATCGTCCCGATCCAAATCGCTTAGCTGGGATGAGATCGATCGAATCCAATCGCTCTATTAATCTTGATATAGATCAATCTTTCCTTTTCGCTTCTCACGTATACTTCTTTTCAAAAAAGGGATACGACATGCTGGATTTCGATCACATTCCTAAAGTAGCTTACGATGAGATGAACCGTGTTCATGCGGAAGAAATCGCCCTCCTCAACACCCTCGAAACGCAATTAAACACAGACGATATTTCAGGGATCGAACGTACACTCCACACCATGCTAGAGCATACGAAAGAGCATTTTGCCAATGAAGAAAAACTGATGCAAGAGGTAGGTTTCCCCCCGTACATGATGCATAAAGGAGAGCATGATCGTGTGTTCAGCGAGATGACCGATACAATTGCCCAGTGGGAGGTGAACCATAATGCTGCGTTGTTACGCAACTATTTTTTCGAGATCATTCCCCAATGGCTTACCCAGCACATCTCCACGATGGATACGATTACCGCACAATTTATCTGCATGCGTAAGGGGTGTGCATGATCTCGTTTTTAACGAATACCCGATTTGCCGACAAACCTCAAATCGACCTGATGCTCGAAACCCCCACAGCCAAAGAGATCCGTATTTGCATGGATCAAGGCAACCTGATGCGTGAACACACGGCTCCGGGAGCCATCACCATCATGGTATTGGAGGGAGCTGTAGTGATCGCCTCACAGGAGCGCCGTTTTATCCTTCATCAAGGAGATATGCTCTTTTTCGACCCCAAAGTTCCTCACTCTCTCGAAGCATTAGCGCGCAGTGTTGTACGACTAAGTCTCGCCAAACACGACACCATCGAACGGGTGAATCAACTCCTGTGATCCTCACTCGCTCCACATCATTCCGTGTGGAAGCGGACTTTCATAAATCGTCCCGCTGTTTAGCATCAAGACGTACCCGATGTTTTCACGTTTCAAAAGGGCCAGCGCTTTATCCAACGGCATGATGGCTACCGCCGTGGCCAAGGCATCAAGCTTGGTATTATCATCCGAACCATAGAGCGTCACCGATGCGAAAAGCTGTTCGGCATCTCCCGTTTTAGGATCGAGGAGATGGTTATAACGCTTATGTTTGATATAGCGTTCGTAATTCCCGCTCGTGCTAATCGCAAACCGCGGCCATGAAGAGTATAAAGTTTTATAAATCCCCTGCGGTTTGAACGGATCGGTAATGCTTACATGACATGCTCCGATGCACCCGATATCACCGCTCGCGGCAACAACCGCTTCCTGAACACCCCGTTTTTGAAGTAAGTCCATCGATTGATCGACGGCGAACCCTTTACCGATTCCCCCTAAATCAATCACGCTTCCCGCGTTCAAAGAGGCATAGTTCCCCCTCAATCGAAGCTGTCGATACCCGACATGCTTCACCCCTTCTCGGAGTTGATGGATCGTAGGAATCCGTTCTTCTTTTCCAAAACGGTATGCCCCATGGGTAAGCGTCCCGATGGTCACATCAAAGACACCCTCACTTAAACGGGACATCTCGATTGAGCGTTCCAAAATCTCGCGCGTCGTATCACTCACCTCCAATGCACCCGATGCGTTGAGTCTCGAAATCTCCGAATCGGCTTTGTAGGTGGAGAGGGTAGCATCTAAGCGGGCAAACAGTTCAAAAACCTCATCCATAGCTGCTCCATCGGAGCTTTTGACCGAGATGAGCGTTCCCATATGCACCTGCGTACGCTCCTCTGCGCAAGCAACTAAACCGAACCATAGTACCATTATTAACCATTTCATACCCGCAAGTGTACCATTCCAAAACCGTTTTTTAGTAAATGATATTCATTTTCAGTATTAATTTAAATTTCAGTTTGATTCCCTATACTTTCGCAATTAATAATCACTATCATAAAGGATACACGATGAAAAAACTTCTGCTCAGTGCCACAGCTGCGATGGCCATTGCCAATACCCTGACCGCCGATGAGGTGAGTGATCTTAAAGCTCAAATGAAAATGTTGATGGAACGTCTCGAAGTACTCGAAGCCAACAGTAAAAAGCAGGCTCAAGAGACACAAGTATTGACCGAAGAGCTGATCAATCTCGAAAACCAAACGGCTTTTGCCGCCGTCGATCTTAACAATAGTATCCAAGGGCTCGGGCCTGCCGCTTCCAAAGTTTACTACTCCAAAAACCCACTTTCGATCGGGGGGTACGGTGAACTCTACTACTCTAAATACCAAGACGGCGTGGGGACCGGAAGTACCAAAGACGCGTATGGAGACACTTACCGATTTATCCCGTATATCGGATACAAATTCAGCGATAACATTATTCTTAACTCGGAAATTGAATTTGAGCACGGGGATACCGTTGCCGTTGAGCAGCTTTATGTCGATTTTGTTCTCGATCCGCTTGCCACCATCCGTGTCGGACATCAGCTCGTACCGATGGGGTATGTCAACCTTTATCACGAACCGACGCTGTTCAATACGGTACAACGTCCGGATGTCGAAAAACAGCTCATTCCCTCCACTTGGCATGAACTGGGTCTGAGCGTGTACGGACAGACCGAAGATTTTGAATATCAAGTCGGAACCTTTACTGCTCTCGATATGTCAAGTACTAATCCAAATCTTGGAACTCCAAGATCAGACAAAGATTGGATTCGAAAAGCTCGCGTCGGAAATGAAAGTGATAGTAGTACGGCCGGCATGGAAAACATGGCCATTGTCGCCCGACTCGATTATAACGGAATTAACGGTTTACAAGTCGGAGTCAGTGGCTATACTGCAAAAGCAGGAAACGCCGTTATCGCTAATCAAGAAGAAGGCCGCATGAATATGTTCGATATCCATGCCACCTATCAAAATGAAGGATTCAAAGCCCGTGCGCTCTATACCGAAAGCCGTCTGAGCAATGCCGATTCGTATAAAACCGATATGCCTGAAAGCGCACGCGGAGGTTATGTAAATTTAGAGTATAATATCTTACCGATTTTTGCACAAACGAATCATAGAATGCCCCTCTTTTTCCAATACGAAAACTATAATTTGGCCACTAAAATGGCCAATGGCGGATCGTTTGGAACGACAGAGAGCTATACAACGGGTCTGAATTACTTCCCGCACGATCAGGTCGTACTCAAAGCCGAATACATGCTCCGTCATAACAAAAACACCGCTACGCGAAGCAGTGATATCAATGAGGGGATCTATTCATTCGGATTAGGATTTATCTTTTGATCAAACGTCTCTTTTTTCTTCTGTCTCTTAGCACCCTCGGTTTCGCCCAGGTTTTGGGCGATCCCGCTGCCCTTACCCAAAAAGCGTTTAACGCCAAAAGCGTTGAGACCGAAAACATTATCCTCACCAACGCTCAAATGGCGCAGCTCAGCAAAAATGCCGAGCAAAAAATGGAAACCAAACTCTATCGTCTCTACATCGCCAAAAACGGCGCTCAAACGGTCGGTTATGGGGTACTGATGAACAAAAAAGTACGGACTAAAACCGCCATTGCCGTCTATTTGATCGGATTGGACAAAAAGATCAAATCGATCGAAATCGTTGCGTTCAATGAACCGCTTGATTACCTCCCGACCAAAACATGGCTCGATGTTTTTGATGGTAAAAACGGTTCGAATACCCTAAAACTCAATCAAGATATCCCGACCACGACCGGTGCTACCCTCTCGGCTCGCGCAATCACCGACGGTGCGCGCGCCGCTTTGGCATTACTGGAGATGGTCAAATAATCCTTCATGAAATTTATAGCCTCTAAAAAACTCTCCGATAACCCGATACTAAGAGGAGTCATTGCCTGGATGGTTCTGCTCTTGATGATTGCGATGGTCCTGAGCCTCAGCGCCAAAGGGATCGAATTTGGAACGACGCCTGAGAACTGGATCTCGACCGTCATGGGAAATCCCGAAGAGTTCAGCGAACCGATGCTTTGGAGCGATTTACTTCTTGGGATTCATACCGATTTGTTCGGACTCATCATCACCTTCATCCTCATCGCATCGCTCTACGTGCGCACTTCCCGTTCGACGGTGCTTAAAATGACATTGTTTACAGCCCTTTTACTCACCCTAGTACTCTATCCCATAGGGCTGCTCACCTCATCATTGCTGGGAGGGATTGCCGTCACGATCGGACTTAGCTCTTTTCTCCTCTTTCATCTTCTGATCCTTCTTATGTCCGCCGATTTATGGATTTTATTGGTACGGAAACGGATTTAAATGAACCCGCAGCTTCTCACCTTTTTGGCCTTGACCTTCGGGGCATTGGTTATCCTTCAAGCCGCTTTGGGAGGATGGCTGTTTGTCCACAATATCGGCGTCATGCCCGATCAGATTCATGCGTATTATGCGGATAAATCGTTTCAGGGGATACTCGAAGTACTCCTTCCTCATACCTTTTGGATCATGACCGCGCTGGTGGGGATGCTTCATTTCTTAGCATTTATCGATACGATTGACGAACAGAATAAAACCCGCTGGCTGCATACCCTTTTTATCCTCTTTGTCCTCGATCAAAGTTCGGGCGTATTCATCATGCTGGGGTGGGAACTGTTTGCGTATGTCAAGCTGATCGCTTTCGCTTCATTTGAACTTTCTTTGGCATGCCTATGGGTCTTTCTTTATCAAGCCAACCTTCGAACTTTATCGTCTCAAAACGCTGACCTATAAATCCCTAGGAAGATCCTTCATCTTCAATCGGCAAGGAAATCTTAAAGGTACTCATCCCCCCCTCGCTTTCGACGCTTAGACTACCATGACAATGCTCTTCGACAACCATTTTGGCCATATAAAGCCCAAGCCCGGTCCCTTTGTCCCCTTGCTTTGTCGTAAAATAAGGAGAAAATATCTCTCCGATAATATCCGGGGCAATCCCTCCCGCATTATCCTGAACCGAAATCACCACCCGATCTTCCTCTTCATCCACCCGAATCTCTAAATGCTTCTCCTCTATCGGATTTTCATCAAACGCATCCAGCGAATTTTTAATCAGCGTAATCAATACCTGAAGGATCTCATTAGCATATGTGTTGATCACCGGATCGCTGTTCAACGTCGTCGTGAAATGGAGAGAATGCGTTTTGACTGCATGATCGATCAAGCTCATCGCATTGGCAATGAGCTTCGAGCAGGCAATAACCTCTTTTGGCTTATCGGTACGAAAAAAATCTCTAAAATCGGTAATGGTGCGCGACAAAAAGAGACTTTGATCTTCGATCTGTTTTAAACTCTCGCTCACCTTCTCATCGGGCTGTTCCTTAAACATCTCCAGCAAGAGCATTTTGCCTACCAGCGCATTGATAATTGCCAGCGGCTGTCGCCACTGATGGGCGATCATCGAAAGCATCTCTCCCATCTGTGCCTGACGGCTTTGCATCAGCAACAAACGCTCTTTCGCATTGTTTTCGGTCACGTCGTTCACGATGGAGACATAATTGATCACGGAGCCTTTTGTATCAAACAACGGGAAAATAGTCGAATCCCAATCCCGAAGTTCTCCGTTTTTCATCTGATCGATCAGGGTTCCATGCCACACCTTATGTTGAACGCTGATTTGATCCCACAGCGATTGATAGACAAAGCTGCTGTGTTTATCCGATTTAAATATGGACATAGGCTGACCCAGAAGCTCTTGATCCGTATAGCCGCTGGCACGAAGCATCTCCTGATTCGCATACTCGATGTTTCCTGCCGTATCGGTAATGATGATCGGATAGGGGCTTTGTCCTACCACTTGGGATAAACGGAGCGTCTCGATCAAAAGCTGTTCAAGCTCGGCTGATTTTTCCTTCTCCTGTTGCGCCAAGGCACTCAGTTCTTTCGCCGACTTTTGCTGTTGTGCCACCATGTCGCTAAACGCCACCGCCAATTCGGCAATCTCATCCGATCCTCTGATGGAAAGGGTAAAATTCTCCTTTCCCGATTCGTACGCTCGGCTTGCTTCACGCAGTGCTACAATCGGATCCGTAATCCGCTTAGAGAGGAGTTTTGCCGCAATAATGATGACCCCTACTCCGATCAAAACCATCAAAATAATTATTTGAGCTAAATGGCGCGAGGGTTTGAGGGTATCCTCGAGAGAAACTTCACTGATGTGGGCCCATTGGATTCCCATTATCGGAATATCGTAGTACTTCCCGATCACCTCGACCCCATCAGGACCGCGATAGTGTAAGGTGGTTTCGCTTCTTGCATCCACCTCAGAGGGGCTTAAAATCGTATGATGATGGCTCCATGTCCAAAACGCTTCGGTACTGATCCGCTCTTTTAAAATACCGCTCGTACCCCGTTTTGTCCGTAATAATCCGTCCGATCCAACCATATAATGGCGAATAGTCGAGTGGGTGCCGCTTTTCTCACCCAAACGCTGAAGCATCGATTCCATTTTCAGCTGGAGTGCCATCACCCCGATCATCTTCCCCTTATCATCCCGAATGGGAGCGGTGACAAAACCTGAAAGTAAACCTTTGGAGGGCTGATAATACTCCAAATCCGAAAAATGGTTCTTTTGGTCGGCCGCAGTTTGGCGAAATGCCCGGGCAAAAAGGGTAGAAGCATAAGGACCGTGTCTGAGATTACTTAGCAGATCGTCTTCTTTTTGATACGATAATAAAACATTCCCCTGAAGATCGATCAGTAAAATATCGTACACATAATCATAATGGTAATAAAGATTTTCGAGTGCTTCGCTCGCATCACGCAGACTACTCCGGTATGATCCTATTTGCGCATACGCTTCGAGCGATTTACCACTTTGCTTCCATTCGCTCTGTGTCATCATAAACGCATGACGCAAATCCGGCAATCCCGCCCATGCGTTGAGATCACGTTCGATACTTGCGAACCAATCTTTTACGAGCCGTATGTTCGTTTTCGCCGTTTTATCGAGTTCACTCTCTTGTATCTCCTCGATCGACGTGACCGCGGCGCGGTATCCATACCATCCGATCATCCCCATCGGGATCAAGGAGATCACCAAAAACCAGCCCAGCAGAACCGATTGAATCGATTTAAAAGGGCTCATCGAACCAAATCTTTAGTGTCATACCCAATGTGGCTCAGCTGAATTAACATCTCCTCCGAAGGATACGGGAAAATCCACTCGATATTGTGTACCATCGCTTGAAATTCATCATACTCCGGATGATTCAGATAAGGCTTCACCTTCTCATAGAACCCTTTTGGATCTTTATGATACGCATTCACCGCTTTTTCCATCGCTTCTTTCAACTGTAAAATTTCTGCTTTATGCTCATGGATAAACGCTCGTTTAGCATGGATGCCGTCCACAATCAGATAACGGCTGTCCTTGGTCGAAGCGATTTGGACAAAGCCGTTTTTCATCATCGGCAAATCGTAGGGATTAAACGTAATCGCCATCACCGGAGGTTCAGACGCGGAGGTCTTTAATCGACTCATCTCCTCTTGGGATTTCGGCGCCACCCGAAAACGCTCTTTGGGGAATTCTTCAAATTCCATCAGATAATGCCACATCTCTTCATTCAACGTTTTAGGTTCCAAATACAGTTCGATCACCTCATCGCTTTTATGAAGTGCTTCCAACGACCGATTCGACACGATCACATCCCCTCCAAACGATTTATCATGGATAATACATGCCGTAAAATCGGGGTACTTTTGTTTTAAATGCAAAAATTCGTATCCCGTGGTCGTAATCAGATCGGCTGCACCCGATTCAAACTGCGTCACACTCTCCCCGATCGACGGGGTATGAAGGAGCTCGATATTGGCTTCTTTGAGCCATCCCACAGCATGCGCATAAAAAATAGGAGCATGCCCGATCCACAAATCGGCCGAGAGAACGATCGGTTTACGCTCATCAGGAGCTTGGGAACACGAAGTAAATAAAAACGGGAGAAGGGCAAAGAGACAAAGGAAGAGCTTTTTCATGAACCAAAGTCCTTTTTACATAACTCTGCTCATTCTAATATAAGAAAACTTAAAGTAACAAAATATTGGCGTCACAAAGCGATTGAATAGTGGGGTTACACCCCCTTTTATGCTCCATATCGACCTTTTCATACCCTTTAATGCAGTTTCGTGAAGCGATGGTGGCATTCCGATACCCTTCACCCCGATTGAGGTAAATGCTCAACCCGTTTTCGTACAACGCCAAACGGCTGGAAAGGGCGGTCGAATAAGTCGTGATGACTCCTTTTTCTCCGATCAGTCGTGCAATGTCCGCAAAATACTCCCTCGTCCACAATGCAGGATTGGTTTGCGGACTAAAAGCGTCTTGATAACATACATCCCATTCCCCTTCCAATTCGCACACGGCAATTCGCGCATCGATGATATCCACGGTAATCAATGTCCGCTCATCTTCATATCCCCCGCTTGACGCTAAATCGGTAATCACGTTTCGATAGGGTTCCAAGCTATCGGGATAGGGAAAATCGACCAAGGATGCCACCAAATCGGCATCCAATTCGGGGGAATAAATCTCTAGCGTAGTATTGGGAAAATAAAGATCGCGGTAGTAAAGGCTAAGCAGGGTGTTCAGCCCTAAGCCAAAACAGATATCGATGATCCGAAGGTGATCTTTGTATTCATGCAGGGTAAATGCGGGGATGATATGTTTTTTCAACGATTCGTTGAGCGCTCCGTCTTTGGTAGAGTGGTAGTGCTCCTCGTACTGAGATGAGTACGCGGTGAAACTGCCATCCTCGCTTCGAACCCAATTCATAAAAGGGGAATTATTGCCCTAGTTTCGATAAGTCGAGCTTTAATGCCTCATTGTCCATGATATCGATATCTTTACGGAGTACTTCCGTTGCGATCGCTTTGGCATCTTCGAGCGAATGCATGGCGCACGTGCCGCATTGATAAAGATTGAGTTCGGGGATGTCACTTTGTTTTTCGACGTTCAGAATATCTTTCATCGATTCTTCCCACGCACCCGCGACTTCCTCTTCGCTCGGTGTTCCGATGACGCTCATGTAAAAACCGGTACGGCATCCCATCGGAGAGAGATCGATGATTTCCGTTTTTCCGGAATTGAGATGATTGCGCATAAAGCCCGCAAAAAGATGCTCGAGGGTATGAATCCCCTCTTGAGACAAAATAGCCTCGTTCGGGCGGCAAAAACGGAGGTCAAAGACGGTAATATCATCCCCTTTTGGCGTTTTCATCCCTTTGGCTTTACGTACGGCAGGGGCAGGCATGATGGTGTGATCGACGGTAAAACTGTCTAGTAACGGCATGAGAATCCTTAAAATATAAGCTTTAGTTAGGACAATAGTAACATATTTCATCCTAGCATCGCTATAATTTGGCGATTAATACAAGGAACTAACCCTATGAAAAGCCTCTTTGATCCTGCCGTAGCTGCCCAATACACGAATGATCCTTTAGCAATGCGGGTGTACACCTCCAAGCTGCTGGGACAGAGCAAAGAACTCGTACTGCATGGAGGAGGTAATACCTCGGTGAAAATCGACGGTATCCTTTATGTAAAAGGCTCCGGCTGGAACCTCGATACCATCGAAAAACCGGGGTTTTCCCCTGTTGATCTAGCCACCCTTATTACCATGGCGGATCGAGAACATCTCAGCGACAGCGATATGGTGAAAGAACAGCGTGCCGCGATGGCAGATCAGAGTTTCCCCAACCCTTCCATCGAAGCGATTTTGCACGCCATTATCCCTTTCGATTACGTCGATCACACCCACGCCGATGCGGTCGTCACCCTCACCAATACCCCCAACGGTAAAGATTTAATGGAAGAGATCTATGGACCCAATATGCTTCTTATCGATTACGTCATGCCCGGCTTTTTACTCGCCAAACATATCCATGAGGTGACACGAACTATCGAGTGGAACCGCCTTGAGGGGATTATTTTGCTCAACCACGGCGTCTTTACGTTTGATAACGATGCTCAAAAAGCCTATGAGAAGATGATTTCCATCGTCACGAAGGCAGAAGAATATCTTTCGAAAAACGTTACCCTAGCGTGCCGTGACTGTCCGGGGGAAAGCGATCCGGTAATGATTCAACACATCGCCGATGCCGTCTCAGCCGTACGTGGCACACCGATTGTCCCGATCGTCATCGATTCACCTCGAGCCAAATTACTCTCTATGTTCCCTCATCTCTCACGCGTCGTCAAACAAGGGGGGCTCACTCCCGAGCACGTCATCCGGATCAAACCCTTTCCGGCCATCATCGATGGGGATATCGCCAAAGGAATTGAAACCTTTACCAAAGAGTATCAAGCCTACTTTGACAAATACGCTACCGCTTCGCACATCTGTCTTGACCTTGCGCCCCGCTACGCGATCATCAAAGGGGTGGGTGCCGTAGCGCTTGGCAAAGACGAAAAAGAATCCGCCATCATCGCCGACATCGTCAACCATACCATCACCGCGATTCTTAGTGCCGAACAGCTTGGGGCGTGGATCTCCCTCTCATTAGGGCAAATGTTTGAGATGGAATACTGGGAACTTGAACAGGCTAAATTAAAAAAATAAGGACTACTATGAAAATTACAAAAAAAGTGACGTTTATCGCAAAAGAGGGATGCATCGAAGAGGTGAAACAACTGCTGACCGACATGGTCGCACCCTCGATCAAGGAGCCGGGATGTCTGTTTTACTATATCGTCCAGTCGAAAAACAATCCCCGCAAATTCTTCGCTGTCGAATCGTGGGAAAATGCCGATGCCCTTGCCGGTCATGCCAAAACCGCCCATTATGCCCATTATAAAGCGAACTATGAGCCGTTTGTCGAGCACAAATACACCGAAGACTTGGAAATTTTAGATGCAGAGGCGTATGGGTTTTAAGTCCTTACACTTTTAATTCAAAATTTCTTCCAATACACTCCGAAACCGATGATCGAACATATAAAAAACGTGATGCACAGATTTAAAAAAGCGTATGAAGAGGGGATGAAGGAGTTATAACACTGTGCTAGTTTATTCTTCACTAACCTTCACAACACTGTATAAAAATGCTGACATAAATAAAACAACTGCAAGTGCAAGTGCAATCGATAAACTCATCATAAATCCTTTATTTCTTTTGTTCGTTTAGACAAAAGGTTGGCAACAAATACAAGTGCGCCCGACAATACAACAATCGCAACGACACCACACCATGCCCAAAAATCATATTTACCCATGTCAATACGGGATATGACATTACCCGTGATAATGGTAACAAGCCCTACTATAATCGTAAGGGCAACACGTAATGTGTTTAAAATTTCTTTTATTTCGTCTATCCTTGCCATTTCAAATTATACCCTAAATCAAAAAAAGTATCACTAAATCCCCGGAGCCTTCCACATCGGCTCCAACGTCCCATCGCGCACCAGTTCCATTTGCTTGGCATAGACTGTGAACCACTTCTCTTTGATCTCTTGATAAACCGCATAATTTTCTTTGTTCGGCAAATAGATTTTCTCGATTTTGACGATCTGCTTGCCCGCTTCTTCAAAATTTTTATAAACTCCTGCTCCGATGCCGCACGCCATGGCGACCCCCAGCGCGGTCGCCTCTTTGACTACCGGTACTTTCACTTCCAGACCTGTCACATCGGCGAGGATTTGACACCAAAGTGAGCCTTGCGATGCGCCGCTGGCGAAGGTGATCGAGGTGGGTGAGACACCACTAAAAGCTTTAATGTTCTCCAGATTAATCGCACTGACGATACAGGCATTTTCTTGCAAAGAGCGAAACATCGAGCCCACATTATATTTACTCTCATCGAGACCTAGTCCGATGAAGGAAGGGGAGGCATGGATCCACTCGCCATAATTCATCCGATCGCTAAAAATGGGCAATATCCCATACGAGCCGGCAGGAACTTCCCGCGCTAGGGCTTCAAGTTCGGCATAGCTTTTGCCATTACCGAAAACATTACGGAACCACCGCATCACGAGGCCGGTAAAAAAGGTGATCCCTTCAGCTTGGGACATTCCCGGGACGACATGGGGATTCACCCGAAGCATCATGGATTTGGACATCGCGGTATCGGAGGGGATATTCACCACCTGTTGCCAAAAACTCCCGCCAAGTACCACCGCATCACCAAGCTTTGAGGCTCCCAAACCGGCCGTCCCGATCTGAACATCACCACCCCCCATGACGACTAGGGTATCGGTAGATAGACCCGTCTCAGAAGAAGCTTTCGAGCTTATCTTGCCTACTATCTCTCCACTCTCTTTGATCGGGACGAACAAATCTTTGAGACCGCATTGCTCGAACTCACCCTTTTCCCAATCACGATTTTTTAGGCTAAACGCTCCCGCCGTCCCCGCATTGGAGGGCTCACACGCGAGTTCACCACTGAGTTTAAAGAGTATCCAGTCGCTGATCATCGTAAAATAGCGTGCTTTTGCATACAACGACGGCCGATGGTTTTTAAGCCACAGCAATCGTGGTGCGGCAGCAAGAGCAAACGTCTGGCCGCTTAGCGCATAACTTTCTCGCTCTAACGCTGGATTGGTACGTTTGAGCCATGCCACCTCTTCGCCCGCACGACTATCGACATTGGCAACGCCCCATAGTTCGTTCTTATTCTCATCATAAACGACGATCCCCTCGCGCATGCTGGATGCGGAGAGCGCGACGATCTGTTGTGGATCGATCTGCGCATCGGTGATCGACTCTCGGATACATTTTTTGGCCAGTTCCCATCCGGCGGTGTAGTCAAAGCCCATAGAGCCTTGCACCCCTTCTTCAGCAAGATGCGTCCACTCATACTGGGCTATCCCAAGCTGATTCCCCAGCGTATCGAAAATAATGGATCGGATACTTCCCGTTCCTGCGTCAATGACTAAAAAATAACGGTTCATTTAAGCTCTTTCATGTTGGTAAACAAATCCATAGGTCGCGATTGGGCTTGGGAGTTGGTGATTTTTTCGATCTGAACGTTACAAATGACCTCTTTGAGCTCTTCGGCCAACACGAGCAGCTCCTCTTCGCTTTCACGTTTGGCAATGCCTCGGGCACTGCATCCGATTACACCTCGGTGATTATACGTCATTCGATACATCTATCCATCCATTTCCTGTTTATTTCCTCTTATCGAGCAAGAACGGTTCCAACGTTACCCTCGGTTTTTTCAATATGACGCACCGCATCCAAGGCATGTAGATGAATCGAAAAATCATAAGGTGCCAAATGTTCATGTGTATCGTATCCGCTTAATACCCCTACCGCCTTGATCCCCGCTCGCTGAGACGCTTCGAGATCAAGCCGCGTATCCCCGATCATCCATACATCTTCCTCTCGATGGTTCATTTGTTCTAGCGCTGTTAAGATCGGTTCAGGGTGGGGTTTGAGGTTTTGGACGTTTTCAAATCCGATCAACACCTCGAAGCGATCCATGACCCCGAAATGCTCCATCAGTTCTCTCGAATACTGCGCCGTTTTCGTCGTCACAATCCCCAATCGGGCAAAGGATGCGGCGGCTTCGATCGCTTCGTACGCATGGGGGAGGAGAATCGTTTTAGCACACGAAATTTTTCGGTAATGCTCTTTGTACGTTTGAATGTGTTCGTCGATCTTTTCGATCCCGATTCGCTCAAACATGACGCTCAGCGGGTGGCCGATCGAGGAGGTGATTTCGTGTTCAAGGACATCCGTTCTTTCCTTATGGATTCGTAATGCATGATAAAAACTCTCAATAATCGCTTCGGTCGAATCGATCAGCGTCCCATCGAGATCAAACAATATAATTTTTTTCACTTTTTTTCCCATTTGATGTAATCTTCCCAAATCCCGTTGATCGTCGGGGTGATTCCGCTAATCGAACGATTATACACGTGCAAATCGTTGGGGATGACCAAAAACAGATACGGGTTATCCGATACGATCTGAGCGAAAATACGGCGCTGATACGAGGCAATTTTTTCCGGATCGGTAGAGTTTTCCATTTTTTCTATGAGTTTATCGGTTGTCTTCGAATGATACCCGATCATATTAAACCCGCCGGGAACATCCCCCTCGCTATGCCAGATCATATACGGATCGGGAGTCAGTGAAAGTGCCCATCCCAGCAACACGGTTTCAAACTTTTTCGGCATGACAACGGTATTCAAAAACGCCTGCCACTCCATCACTTTGAGGGTCACTTTCACCCCTATTTTGGCCAGCTGCTGCTGCATGATCTCTGCTGCATACGGACGGATCGCGTTGGAATTAGATGTAGCGATTTCAAACGAGAGTGGATGAGAGCGATCATATCCCGCTGCTTTGAGCAAGGCTATAGCCCGAGCGATATTTTGTTTCGGAGCCTTTACCTCGTTGTTAAACCCCTTGCTCCCGGGTAAAAATGGACCGGTACACACTCTGCCGTGATTGAGAAATAAAATATCCACCAATGCCTGACGGTCGATCGCCAGCGAGAGTGCTTCGCGCACGCGGGGATCTTGAAACTTTTTGAGCCGCAGGTTGAACCCCAGATAGGTGTAACTATGCGATGAAAGTTCCAAGGTTTTAAAGCGCTGATGAAATCCTTTGCTTAATTGACGCTCATACTGCATCGCCTCCAACCCATCGATATCGATCTCGCCGTTTTTCAGCATCAAAAACCGAGTCATAGGATCGCTGATCACATGAAAAACGATTTTATCGATCTTTGGGCGATGCTCAAAATAACGGGGATTGGCTTCCAACACGATCTGTTTGGAAAACTCGAGTTTTTTGAGGATATACGGCCCCGTACCGATCGGACGGGTATTAAAGCTGCTCCCCATAATATCCTTCTCATACGTTAGCACATGATAGGGGACAATTCCCATCATCCAAATTTCCAAGGCTTTAAAATACGGTTTGGTATAGCTCACCCGCAGCGTGTAGGGATCCAGCGCTTCCACCTTCTTCACTACCCGAAAATCGGTCGCATATGGACTCATCACTTTATCGGAGGTAATAAGCTCATAGGTAAAAACCACATCTTTGGCGGTGAACGCTTTCCCATCGTGCCATTTCACGCCGCGCCGAAGCTTGAATTCGATCAAGGTAGGAGAGATAAAACGGTACGATTCAGCCAAATCGCCGATAATCTTTTGCCCGGTTTTATTGTATTTGACCAGAGCATTGAACATAAATCCGGCAATGGACGAACTCGCCGAGTCGGTAGCGATCAGAGGATTAAGACGGGCAGGATTGGAAGAAGCGCTTAGATGAAGCGTTGAAGCGCTTGCACTCAGAAAGCAAGAAAATAAGAATACAAGTATGTGTTTCAATCTCAACCCATTTTTTGGGTGAGATTATAACACGCTATTTATTTCACTTCCAGCTTACGATCAAACATCGGTTGAACCGGTCGGAAATTATTTTCATAAAAACTACGCATCGTTTTAATCTGATCTTTGGAAGCGGTGACCGGTTTTTTCAAGATATACCATTGAACCCCCTCGGTACACGGAGGCGTCGTAAGTGACCCAACATAATGGTAATAATGTTTTTTGTCATCCGGCAACAAATCCTGCGGATCGATTCGAATGGTGCGTCCGATCCCCCCCAGTACATTATCGAGAACCGGATTGTTATCCCCCTCATTAAACATGACTCCGACGACCGCTAAATGTCCATCGGCGCTTTTGTGGACCAAGTGCCCCTCAAGTGCGTATTGCTTTCCATCAATTGTGTGCTCGCTATGCCCATGAAAGTGGAACTGTACCAAGGTGTATGCACGCCCATCAAGAACCAATTTACCACCGTTTTTGACATTGACTTGGATCGCATGGCCATTATCCACTACATCCGCCGTGGTATGGACATCTTCATTCATTTTAAGCACGAATGAGCCTTTTAACCCTTTATGCGCTTTGCTTTTAATATCGATCGGTGATTGCATGTGTCCTTGCTGACACTCCTGAGCAAAACCACCCCAGCATCCCGGTCCATGTGTCTCATAATCCCAATGAGCAGCATTATGCTCGTTTTCCTCTGCGTGTCCGTTAAGTGTTAACATCAGCGCCGCTGCGCTTAAAGCTAAAAGTGACTTCTTCATTTTCTCTCTTTCCTTTAGAATTTATAGTTAGCAATGACCCTGTATTGGGTAAAATCAGCGATGACACTCGCAGCGGCATGAGGATTATTCCCCAAAGAGGTATTATTCTTCACCCAAATCCCTTTGACAGCGCACGAAAAATTCCCGATGCCATAGCCCACTTCACCATTGAGATCCTCTTGAGCTCCGAGACTGAATCGTCCACCGTCATAATGCGCATACGATAACCCCGTGTATGCCCCTTTGAGCCCTGTAAAATCAAGTTTTTGCGTCACACCGATTCGCAATCCGGTCGCTCCGCCGATTTGCGCACTGTCACTTTCAAGCCCTTTCCCATAATCGGACATAAACAGATCATTCGCGGTCAGCATATCGGTATATAAAGGTGTTCCATCCCACGGCAAAACCAACGAATCATGATCACCGTCATTGCTAAAGACATGACTTAAGGCGATAAGAAGGGTAGTATCGGCATAACTAAGGGTCCCCTTTGCCGCAACAGCCTGGGCATTTATTTTTCCACCCATGATGGCTTGTGCAGCGGCACTGTCCGCATTCCCGATCCCGTCTTGTGCAATCCCCTGAACCGCAGCCGTATAGGATAAAGTACTGTCTATTTTCCCTTTATACGTCACATCCGCATAGATCGAATTCATAAAATCAGGCGCATAGTAGTCGTATGCCTGTGCAGTGATATCGCCTTGAACATATTTGACCAAGACAGGAACTACGTATCCCCCGTTATGCCCGGTAATCGTTTGGGTATTTGATCCTAAGGCATGCGTGATCACATCCTCAAAACGGTCGCTGGTGCGTTGTTTGAATTTATCGATAAATCCGCCGCCAACTTCCACTCCAGAAGACAGTTTGATCGATCCCATCGCCCCTTCAAAGCTGCTGGGCATCATCCGAACGTCTTTCGCATCCATAAGAGGCGTATTGATCACCTTGCGTCCATACCAAAGCTGATAAGTATCCCGATCATACTGCGCATAGGCTTCTCCCAATACGGAAAAACCCTGATTGCCATCGTCTAGCGTGCCGCCGGGGCGTTTGGCATTATCTCGCGCCAAAGTCGATTGCTCGACATTGGACGCACCCTCAGGCAGGGCGAAAGGTTGGGTCGTCATAAACGTCGCCCCCAACTTTAACCCATACAGCGAACCCGTCACGTATCCGAGCTGGCCTCCGATCGCGTTGGAATGCTGGGAAGAGGTGGCGACATTACCCCCCTCTTTAGAAGTACTGATATAGTAGTATCGGATATTACCGCGGACCGATCCCTCTTGAAACCAGTTGTCTATACTGTCGGCTGCGTTCAATGCAACTGCAGCAAACAACGATCCTATCAATACATATTTCATGTATCTTCTCCTTGTTTTCAGAAGTGAAGATTCTATCGTACAAAAAAGAAATTGGGTATCAAAATTATATAAAAATTATCAGAAGCATAAAAAAGCGAAATGAAAGAAGAAATATCTCTCCGAAAAGGAGAGAAAACGATTAACGTTTTGAGAATTGAGGAGAACGGCGCGCTTTGCGTTTACCCGGCTTTTTACGCTCGACCACACGTGAGTCGCGCGTCAACATGCCAAGTGGTTTAAGAACCGCACGGAACGATGCGTCGTAAGCACACAATGCACGAGAAATACCGTGACGAAGTGCATCAGATTGACCTGAAAACCCACCACCCATAGTCGTAGCGGTGACGTCAACCGATGAATCTTGTTTGGTCAAAGAGAGCGGTTGAGTAACACGCAATTTTTTTGCTTCTAGACCACCCAACCATGCATCAAGTGAAAGACCGTTTACGGTGATTTTACCTGTACCTGGAGTAAGCCATACTTTTGCGATTGAAGATTTTCTTCTTCCGGTTGCATATGTTTTTGCCATCGTTTATCCTTACTTAGCGATCTGTGCAGAGTGTGGGTGTTCAGCACCTGCATAGACTTTTAGTTTTTTCAACATCGCACGACCCAATTTTGTTTTAGGGAGCATACCGCGAGCTGCAAGTTTGAACACTTTTTCAGGGTTCGTCGCCAAAAGTTCAGTGAACTTTTCGCTTTTAACGTTACCGAAGTAACCGGTGTGACGGTGATACGTTTTAGTAGCCGTTTTCCCGTTCCCGTTGATCACCGCTTTAGACGCGTTGATAATCACAACGAAGTCACCACAGTCGATATTTGGAGTAAAATACGGTTTGTCTTTTCCGCGAAGACGAGCAGCGACATCGGTCATGATACGACCGAACGTTTTCCCTTCAGCATCGATCAAAACCCATTTACGCTCGATTTGCTCAGGTGAAGCAATTTTTGTAAATTTCATCTTGAGTCTCCTTTTAAAGTCTCTATAAATAGTGGCGAAATTGTACCCATCTAAACTTAAATACTACTAAAATTAAGTTTTTTATAAGCACTTAACCCATTCGATCTTCTCATCCAGAAGATAGGCGATATACCCCTCTGCCCCCTCGCCACTCACCGTTTTTACCGCTTGCATGTACCTTCGCACCTGCTCTTCATGCTTCTCTTTGATCCCGTATCCGCTCTTGTAATCGATGATAATCCATTGATCGTCCTGACGCACCAGTAAATCCATGACATGAAGCTTTCCTCCGAAATGGATACTTTGTTCCTTAAAACATTCTCCCCGTGTTAACCGTCTAAAGTCACTATCATCCATGAGACGTTCTATCCGCTGCTGGATGTGAACCATTTTTTCCTCACTGATATTCACCCCATACCGGTTACGCGTTGAGACAAGCGCTTTTTCGAGCGATTCGGAGGAAAATTCACCCATCATTTCAAGGGTATAATGAAGCGCACTCCCAAACTGCACCGCTTCATAATCATAGCTTTCATCCTTCTCCTGCGCCATCACTTCCTCTTGTGATCCAAATGCAAGGGCTTGAAAATCGAACCTTTTCAAGGGTGCCGACGGCGTGAAAACGTTTTCACTTGATTCTAAAACGCCCCACGCCCCTTCGCTCAAGTCAAGCGGAGAAAACCATGAGTTTTTGCTCTTACTCACCAAATGCAGTGATTTGATCGCACGTGTCAAAGCTACATACAGGGCGTTCATCTGATCCTCTTGCGCAAGCACCTGATCCTTTTCCAAGGCACGCGCGTAATCGGGATCGAGCGCTTCTCGCCCCTTGATCCGATAAAAGAGCCGCTCTAGATTGACCCCCTGATAGTCAAAGACGATTGCCTCACTCCGATTTCGGTTCATCCCCAGCTTATCCATCACGATAACGTGTTCAAACTCCAGCCCTTTGGATTTATGGACCGTCATTACCCGAATTCCCTTCAAATCGCTTTGCGGAGAGGCCGCTTCCATTCGCTCAACAGTGAATACGACTTCCTCAATATCGCGATACTCGCCCAAACGCTCCAAAAACACGAGAACACTCTTATCCACGATCTCCCATCGACGGCAAAATGAAGCACTTTGACCCAATAAGTCGGTAATCTCTTCCGCTTCTATCTTCTGCGGATCGACCCCGATAAGTGCCGCACAGTTATGGCGATAAATGGCTTCTTTAAAATAGCAGTAGCGCAAATATTCGATGAGGGCACGGACGTAGCGCTGAGAAATGAGACGTGCCGTTGTCTCGGTCACCACGTCGTATCCCAAGTGGGTCAAATACTCTTCGATTTCGCTCCCATCCGCATTCGTAGCACACAGTATGGCGATCTCATCCATACCGATTCCTTCGGCAACAAGAAGCTGTACCCTCTCAGCAACAGTAGCCAGAGGCTCTTCGCTCATCGTCACCCGGGCGTAGCCTCCTCGCTGCTTTTCTGAAACCTCTTGATGAACATAGCCTCGAATTTTTTCACTGAATACGCGGTTGACAAAATGGACAATCTCGTAACGGGAGCGATAATTGACCCTCAATGGTTCGACATGTACCCCAAAATGGTTTGCTACCTGATAAAACAGCGCACTTACTCCGCCACGAAACCGATAAATCGATTGCTTGACATCACCGACGAAAAAGAAGCTTCCCCCCTCTTTTACCCCTTCTCCCGCATGGATCTCTTCGATCAAGGGGCGGAGAATATCAAACTGCAGCGTACTCGTATCTTGAAACTCATCGAGTAAAAGATGTTTTAACCGCGCATCCAGTCGAAAATAGAGAAACTCGCTGTCGAGTTCTCCTCGAAGAAGCGAATGAACCATGAGCGTTATATCATCAAAGGTGAGTTCATTACTCTCCTTGATCAGCGCATTGCGGCTTTTAATGTAGAGATTTAAAAGGGTGAAAAGTTCATAAAAAAACGTCGTTTCTTTATGGTTCATCTGCTCTTTGATCGCCTCTTGGATGGTATGTAAATAACTATCCATACGAGGGTCAAACCCTTTTTTAAAGACCCAATAATCCAAACTCTCTTTATACACCCATGTTTTTTCGATGAGCTCCTCATAGCTCCCCACTTCCATCGCCTGATTGGCTGTGGGGCTCAGTCCTTTGCTCTGAACCAACACTTTCAACCCCTCCATCGCCTCCATCGCTCGGGCAATCGGATTGGTCGTCATATTGGTCGGCTCAAAACGGAGCGCTTCAAACTCTTTATGTTTCCCATAGAGGGTTTCAAGAAGACTAAAAAGATCCCCCAGCCGTTTATTACTCAGGAGTGAGAGGCGGATCAAACTTTGGGTTTGACCGCGTACCTCCACCTCGTTTAGAAAACGCTCCAGCAGTTTGACGTCATGATGCTGCTGTACGGGTGAAAAGGTGGGCATAATCCCGGCATTCAGGGCAAATTTCCGCAAAATAGAGCCAAAAAACTTATCAATGGTCGCAATCTGCACGTCGGTAGCCAAGAAACGCTTCAAAACGCCCTCTCGCCGTCGCAGTATCTCCTCTTGGCTTATCCCGCTCACCTCGGAAATCACCGCCAATTCTCCCCGATGTTCAAGATCGTTGAGGGTATGAACAATCCGCTCCATCATCTCCGCGGCCGCTTTGTTCGTAAAAGTTAGCGCAACAATCCGTCTGGGATCTTCCCCCATAAAGAGTAAACTCAGATAGCGGACGACCAAATTAAAAGTTTTTCCGCTCCCCGCACTCGCTTCAAAGGCTAAAAAAGGGACAAAACGGCTCATCCTAAAGCTCCCGATTGCACAGATGGGCATAGGCGCAATAACGGCACGTTTTCAAATCATCGCACATGTTCCATTCCCACTCTTTGGTTTGGGCCATCCACCCCAAAATTTGACGCAGATAGGTCAACTTTTCCTCCAAAAAGCGTTCAAACTTTAATTCACCGCTGTTTAGATCATAAAACGCACACCCGCTTACTTTTCCAAGCTCTTGGGCAATGAGGGCGTACACGCTAAGCTGATAATCGACATCCCCCTCTTTAGGCTCGCTCTCGGTAGAGGGATACTTGCCGGTTTTATAGTCGATCACCTCCAAGCCATCAAGACCTTGATCGATCCGATCCAGCCGCCCGACTAGACGTATCCCCTCCACCGTCACTTCACACTCTTTTTCACGATACAGCACACGGTATCCCTCGTGTGCACGCTTCATTTCCGAATCAAAAAAAGGAGAAAGTTTCTCCATCCAGTACCCTCTTAGATGGCGTTCAAGCGGGTCTTTTGGCTCTTTTGACGACCAAATTCTCTCCAATTCCCCTCTCATCCGCTCAACCGAAAGGTAATGATCATGATTTCGATACAGCGCCTCTAAAACCCGGTGAATCTCATTGCCGATTTCCCGCTCTTCGCTCATGTCACGAGGAATCTCGTGCTCTTTGATCTTTGCGATATAGCGATAAAAAAACTGCCGTTTACAACTCAAAAATGTCTTTAACCGGCTAGCCGAGAGGGGAAAAGCGGTAAAATCGTACGCTCCGCTCAGCTCAGCTGATGTTCTCTCGCGAGCAAAGAGCGGAGGGAAAAGCACCTCTTCGTACTGGTATTCTCCCTTATGCGCTTGAATCCCCAGCTGCAGTAAAAAACGAGACGGAATCGTATCGGCGTTATTGACACATCCGATCGCGACTTTTTTCGCGCGATGAAAGAGCATCGAGTAATAATGTTTTTGCAGCGACTCTCGATCTTGCGAGGTTGGAAGGGCGGCAATTTCGCGAATTTTCGTATTCAAAAACAGATCTTTTTGACTCCGATGCGGAACGACCGATTCGTTAAAATCGACCACGACTACCCCTTCAAAACTGCTGCCCCGTGTCTCCAAAAGCCCCATAACGGTGATCTTCCCTCCCCTTACATCATCCATCGTTTTATCTCTCAATCGATTCATGAAAATTCGAAATAGCGCTCTGAACTCCATCGACTCAAACGCACGGTAGAGATGCTTGATCGCATAGTGCTCCTCTTCGATCAACGCCACTACCTCCTCTTGGGGATGGTATTTCACCATAAGCGCCACCAACTCATCGATCAATTCTCCCCTAAAAGGGGCATGATAGTGTTGTTTCATCCATTCGATCAGCTCATGAGGCACCCGTTCCAAGCGTCTTGTATTCTCAGCCGATGCTTCGTCCAAAAACAAGACAACCGCTTCGATATCCTCGATCACCCGATGTTCTCCAAGGGATCTTCCCATCGCAAAGTTAAAATTATGTTCCGTATCAAACATCCGCAGATAACGGGCAAAGTGTTCATCCGGCAGAACCACCACGATTTCTTCGGGCGCAATCCCCTCTTTCACCATCTTTTCGATCGAGGCTTTGACAAACCCTACCTGAACCAAACGGCTCTGAAAAACCTCACAACGGATATCCGCCTCAGAATGAAACGGCGATTCTTCATGGATAATGCGAGTGGAAAGTGAAAACCGGTAGCGATGGTTCTCTCGTAAATGAAGCCCAAGCTCTTTAAAGCGTTCACTCATTTTACGGTTGTACGGCGTAGCGATATAGCGGCATTGCACCTCGACGTTTTGGGCACATCGTTCCAAAAGCTTCAATTCATAACGGCTGAGATACCCTTCGATATAAATCGTAATCTGATCAAAATGGGCTAAAAAATCTTCATTCAGGGTTCCGATTTCAGACATAAAAATCGGATCGGCCCATTGGTTCGCTTCACAGAGTTGGCGGTATTGATACCGAAGCTCTTTTAAAATCGAAATATGCTCTTCATATTCCCCATACGTATCGGCACACTCCAGCGCATCGATTTCGACCTGCTCCGCTCCCAGTTCTTCAAAGAAGCGAAAAATATACTGAGAATTTTGGATAAACGTAAAAAAATTCCGCTCGATTTTAAGGGCGTTAAATTTCTCAAATCTACTCGCTTCATGGAGGGCTAAAACCCGAAGATCTTGATCGGGGATGACTCTTCCCTCAAACCGTACCGCACGGTTCAGAAAATCGCCCATGCTCATATAGTGAGGTAAAAAACCTTCCTCATGGCGGCTGATGGCGGTACGGATGTTACGCGCTGTCGGAAATACGATACACTCTTTGTTCACGCCCACCCTCTAATTTTTCAAAAAATAACCGATATAGAAATTACGATAAGACATTATAGTTAAATATCAAAAGGGAACGTCATGAAACGTTTTGTGTATCTGATTCTTTTTTTAGTATTTTTGCTGATTCTCAAAGCTTTTTACCTCGATCCGTATCTTAATGAAAAATTCGGTGATACAAATCAAACTGGTGAGGGGAATGGAAGTATTGAACTAAATTCCAGTTCAAATGATCCAAGTAAACCGACAACAGCACCGCTCCAACCTTCGTCCTCAGCGGCTCATGACAAGCTTCCGCTGGATCAACTAGGAGACTCCATCGCCGAAAAACTTGAAGATAAAATCGGGAAGCAGTAAGGGGTCTAAAATTCACTTGTAAATGTGTTGCGGGTATCAGCTTTTATATTGTAAAAACGCTGTTTTTCACCGATCGTTACCTTAGCTAAGATATCCCATCTTCCCGCCTTCGGAAGATCTACCGCATTAAACGTATAAATCCCTTCTTCCACGGTAGGGTTTTCCAGTTTAATATCGAGTTTTGAGGTATTGGGACGGGTCAGAAGAACATTAATCGTTGCATTGTTAATCCCTTTCCCCTCTTTATCGGTAATGGCATAACCGATCACGCTTCCTTTTTGACGCAGTGGTTCACCTCGATACGATAATGTGTAATGGCGGTCAAAATCAATTTTCGCTTCAATAATTTGATTGGCATTACGATCGTACTCATGATAATTTTGCATCCCATAATCGGAAGGTTCATCAGGATCTTTTAGGGCAACCTTGATCGTAACGACACAAGCGGCGATGATTGCCACAATCGATGCACTGATAATCCAAGGCCATTTTCTTCCTGCATTTTTATCCATTTTGACTCGCTTTCCTTCGGACGATGATTCGTCGGATATACATCACAACGGCGTATAATACAACACTATAGAAAACAAGACGCAGCCAGTCGATGAACTCTTGGCTTCCGCTCCCAGCCGAAGTGGTTAATGTTTGACCTCGTGAAGCGGCAATCTGTTCGGCGATATCCGCATACCCGTTAAAAATCGCAACGGAATATTTCTTCGTAATGTCATCCCCTTTGGCCCGTTCACCCAAAATCGGCAAGATCGTCCCTCCCCGATTGACGATTAACTCTTTGGCTTCGTCATACGTGCGGGCAAACATGAGCGCGCTGACCACAGACCCGACAAAAGTAGCATTGGGACTTAAAATTTGCGCTTTATTAAAATCTTTGTATAAAGACGTCGGCCGTGCCAAAATATCGACTTGTTTTTCCAATTCGATAAACGTCAAGATCACCGCAGAGTCATTGAGTTCGGCTGTCAACCGTTTTTCAAAATCACTGATCGACTCATTCTGTTCCAAATCCCGTACCATCACAACGTACAATGAAACACCGGTTTTAGCCTTTAGCTCACGTCCGATCGATTCAATCTGATTGGCAAAATTAGGATTATTAACGACTTCGTCTTTATACAAAAATTCAGCATGGAGAGAAGAAAAAAAAGTAGCTATGAGAGTGAGGGCCGCTAGCCCTCGTGAAAGTGACAAGGTTCTACCCTTAGCCAACATACGGATGATTAGGGGTAACTACTACATACAATGTGTATGCAGCAGCGATAATCAATCCGATCGTGATCAGTTTACCCATGATATTTGCCATTGTAAACCCCCTTACTTAACATCGATCACGTGTTTGCTGTTATCGGTAGCAAACATTTGGATCTCTTTTTCGTTCTCGATTTTATAAAAATTCGACGCATTTTTTTGTTGCGTAATGATCGAAAAGAACGTTAATACTGCCACGATAGAGAGCAACAACACAACCGCGATTAACATACCAGAGATACCGTTTAGTGCAAAAATATTACGATTTTCCATCGGATGCTCCTTATTTTTTGCTCAAACTAGCGACATACGTGTCGACAGCTTTCACTTGCGTCTCAGTCAAATTCGTAAATGCAGGCATAATCCCGATTGCACCTTTTTTACCGTCTTTCAACACTTGACCAACCAAGTCCGGATCCATGCCATTCAATTTAGGAGCCACCATCGGCATTCCCTCACCGTTTTCACCGTGACATGTATTACACGTACCCGCTGCATATGCCGCTTTACCGGCTGCATCGTCCGCTTTAAATCCATTGGCAACATAGTTGGCAACCGCATCAATTTGTGCAGGGTCTTGCAACAACATCGGTGGCATACCGCCAGGAAAACTTGTTTTAAAGTTGTTTGCACCGTTATTGATAACATGTTTAACCGAGACAGCCGCGATACGCGTATGCAAATCCGCCGCTTTTCCGTCCATACCATCGGCTTGCAATCCGTGACATGCCGCACAATTCGAGTTGAAAACCGATTCACCCATCTCAATGAGTGTTTCTTCATCCATGTTGGCGAATTGTTTTTCAAACGCGGCGTCATGCTCTTGCACCGCTTTATTGTATTCACCGATTTGGGAATACGAATTGACTGGATACCCTGCTAAGAAATACCACATAGCCCAAACGATCAATCCAAAATAGATGACCGCCCAACCCAAAGGCGCTTCATTTTTGTATTCACCGATACCGTCCCAATTTTCATCCGCCAGTTTACCCTCGGCAGAATCGTTTTTCATTTGTTGAACGAATCGTGTTACGACAAATGTGGTAACGACTACCAGAATAACCGCACCAGATACAGCCAGCTTATTGACCCAGTCGCCTTCTCCACCCATACCGCCGGCTCCGCCGACAGCTAGATACGTAGCACCCGCCATTAATAGGACGAATGCGATTGCGGCAAGTATAGTCTTATTCATTTATGCCTCCTCTTTTTTATCATCGTTTCGTGAGATCTCCTCGACCGGTTGATCGGTGATCTCGTCATGGAGCGCTAGGTTGCTGTACTTTTCATAATCGCGTGTCCCTTTTTTTTGCGCGCTGTACAAGTGGTAGATGTACGAATACAACACCACCACTAAAAAAGCGACAAAGAAAAAATAGGCATACGCTTGAATCGTACCGATATCCACGCTCATTTCCTTATTTCAATCGGTTAAGATAAGCAATCAACGCAACGATTTCAGGGATCTCACCTGCCGCTACTTTGTCTTTTACCTCTTGGTCTTTCATATCCGCAGCTACCAATTTTGCTTCTTCCAATGCCGATGCACGAGCACCTTCAAGCGTATCCGCCAAAGCAACGGTCACTTTCGAGCCATCCGCTGTTGGAATCTCTTTGTTATAAGGGACGGCAAACAGTTTTTGAATCGTCAACTGCTCCGCATAGGCGGTATCGACATCCGCGATATTTTTAAACAACCATGGATATTTAGGCATGATTGAGCCAGGAACGACCGCCGGAGGATCTTTCATATGATTCTCATGCCAGTCAGTCGTACGATAGTTTCCAACACGCATCAAGTCTGGACCCGTACGTTTAGAACCCCAGAGGAACGGACGATCATACGCATATTCCCCACTCATAGAGTAGTGTCCGTAACGATCGGTTTCGGATTTCAAAGGACGTACCAGCTGAGAGTGGCATCCGTTACAGTTGTTTTTAATATAGACCAAACGACCGGTCAGTTCAAGCGTCGAATACGGTTTTGCACCGACGATCGGACGAGATGCTTGAACGAAGTTTGGCACGATCTCAATAAGACCGGCAAACGCAATAACCACAAAGACAGCAACCGCAAAAAAGAACGGGTTTTTCTCTAACCAGTGAAACATTTTCCCCTCCTCTACTTAAGCGCCCATTGGCGATGCGTTTTGAAGTTCATTCTCTTCAACACGGCGGCCCACGGTCATAGTTTTATAGATATTGTATGCGAACATCAACATACCGATCAGATACAACGTACCACCGACTGCACGAATCGTATAGTAAGGGTGCAATACGGTTACGGTATCGATAAACGAGTACGCCAAGTTACCGAACTCATCGTGCGCACGCCACATCATACCCTGCGTAATCCCTGCAATCCACATAGAGGTGAAATACATGATAACCCCAAGAGTTTGAATCCAGAATTGTGCGTTCATCAACGATTTAGAATAAATTTCACGTTTAAACATACGCGGCGCCATATGGAACATGGCAGCGATACTCATGAATCCTACCCATCCAAGCGCACCGTCATGCACGTGACCGATAATCCAGTCGGTGAAGTGTGCCAATGCATTAACCGATTTGACCGCTTGGATCGGACCTTCCAATGTTGAGAACATGTAAAATGTCGATGCCATGACCATAAATTTGATCAACGGACTGGTCGCAACTTGTTGCCACTCACCCTTCATAGTCAACATCATATTGATCGCAGAACCCCACGATGGAAGAATCAAAACGACCGAGAAAACAGACCCCATGGTTTGCATCCAATCGGGTACCGTCGAATAGATCAAGTGGTGTCCGCCAGCCCATAGATAAACAAACATCAAGCCCCAAAACGAGAGCAATGAAAGTTTATACGAATAAACTGCTTGACCCGACTCTTTCGGTAGGAAGTAATAACTCATCGCAACAATCGGAGTGGTCAAAACGAACGCAACCGCATTGTGACCGAACCACCATTGTACCAGCGCATCATTCGTTCCCGCATACATCGAAACGGAGTGATACCAGTTACCGATTCCTCCCGAAAGCAAATACGTCGGCATCTCCGCATTGTTGAAGATGTGAAGCATCGCAACCGCTAAGAACGTTGCAATAAAATACCAGATAGAGATGTAGAGTGATTTTTCACGGCGGATACCGATCAAACCGAAAATACTAATACCCCACAGTACCCAAATGACCACAATACCGAAATCGATCGGCCATTCAAATTCAGAATACTCTTTTGAAGAAGTAATCCCAAGCTGCATCGAAATAACGATAACGACCGATGCCGCCATGTAAAGCCAAAAGTGGAGTTTTCCCACCGCCATCAAAAATTTTGACTCCGCCATCGATACTTTCAAGACACGTTGCCCGATGTAGTACCACGAAGCCCAAACCGTACTTAAGACAAATCCGTAAATAACACTATCCGTATGGATGGCACGCAAGCGACCGAAATTCGTATATTCTGCCAAATCCATGCCAAGAACATAGTTAAATTGCGGAAATGCCATTTGCCATGCCAAAACGACACCGGCCAGCATACCAGCAACGCCGACAAATATAGCATTGTACATAAACAGTTTAGCAACTGTATAGTCGTACTCTAATGGACGATTTTCCATATAGCCTCCTTGAAGATTTAAATCTTAAAAATTCAGCCAGTAATAGCATTGTAACTAAACTTTAAGTTTTAAATAATAACGTATTATCCGTTTGATAATCCTTAAAAGCTTGGCTTATGAATGTTTTATCGCTTAGGTGTTCCCATTACATCCAGCAAGTCCCTATTTTCCTCCTCCATAAGGGCAATTGACTTGGTTATAAAATTATGCAATTCATCGTCAGGAATTTTCTTCTTTATCGCTTCAGAATAATGACTAAAAAATTCTCTGTAGGGAGAGTATCCTGAAGCCATAACGAGGTTAATATCGACATTTGGGAAATAATAAGCCCATGAAGTATTAATTTTCTTAATCAAACGCCTATTGTTAAACCAAACCATCCCAAAAACAACCATCATGGATGTCGATAAAAAGACGATGTAGGCAATAATGACCGTCGCGATTCCTAATCTGTTAAAAACATAGTCATTAAATAATATCCCATACTCTATGAATGATAATGAAGCGATCAACAAATACATCGCTCTGCTTCCAATTCCTCCAACCGGTGCTGAGTTTAATATCAGGCGTCTGTTTCCATCCTTATTGGCTATCGTATTGAGGATCTCTTTTAGGCTAAAAATGGTTTGCATTTCTATGATTTTCCTGTTTCATTATCTAAGATTGAGTGTTGAGGAGAGTATAGCACAGACGAGGAAGATTGGGAGTAACTCCCAATCGTATTTAGAGGTTATGTTTTAGGTATTGGTCGATGGCTACCAGGATAACGGTTGCCAAAAAGGCTAAATTGATTTGAATAAACACTTTACGGGCATGTTTTAACTCAAAATCTGATTTTAACAATTGGAAACTGCTTAAAAATGCCACTATTCCGGTTAAAATCAATGCTCCGCTAACAACCATACTATACGTCTGGAAGATCGTCACCATAAAATAGCCCGAAGCAATCGTCATCATCAGCCATGCAAACGTCAGCCTTTGCAAACTATTGCGGCCAAATAACCGCATCGCTGTCGGATATCCGGCATTCGAATAATCTCCATAATGGAGCATCACTAAAAGCCAAAAATGGGGTACCTGCCATACAAAATAGAATAGTCCAAGTGCAAAGAATTGGGGTTCTTGCAAACTATGCCCAGCTGTCAGCCATCCGATCGCCGGTGGAATAACCCCTAGAATAGCTCCGGGAACAACCGCCAGTGCGCTTTTCTTTTTCAACGGGGTATAGACCATATTGTAAAAAATAAACGCAAACAAAAAGAGATTAACTCCCGTAAGCCCGATCAGATTATAAATCACCCCTAATGCGGCGATAATTAACAACGCACCAATGATAATCCCCTGCATCGGAGTCACTTTCCCCGAAGCAATAGGACGGTGCTTGGTGCGCTCCATCAAGGCGTCTTCTTTATACTCTTGAACCTGATTGAGCGTCGAAACACCCATCGCAACGAGCAAAATGGCAAACGTCGCGATATACATATCGATCCCAACTTCGCCCTTTGCCATAATATAGGCAAACAGAGCCGAAAGGCTCACGGCAAATGAAAGGACAAACTTGGTGAGAACTATAAACGTTTTAATCATTTTGTGCCGTTTAGATATTCAGCCATTGCTGAAACCTCTTCATCTGTCACATATGGGAACTGTGGCATTGTACCGATCATACCCTTTTTACCATGATTCAATACATTACGCAAAAGTGTCGCATCGTAGGATACAAGGCTTGGAGCCGTACCTGCATTACCTTGACCGTCTTCACCATGACATGAACTACATGCTGCAAATGAAGCAGGTTGTTTACCTTTCAGTCCACCGGCAACATACGCTGCAATCTCTTGGGCATCCGCACCTGTAGCCAAACCAGCCGGCATTGGTCCCATAGCGTAACCAAGTTTACTTTGACCATTTTTGATCACATCTAAGACTTGTTCTTTCGTCAATGTTCTTGTTTTTAGCGTAGGACCAACAAGGAGCTTATCGGTTGTAACGGCGTGACAGCTTTTACATCCATGACGCTGTAAGACTGCATCACCGCCTTTAGCATAGTTACCTTTTGGTGTATCGGCATTGCTATTGAACCAAGCGTCATATTCCGCTTTTGGAAGCACAACAATTCTAGAATACATGTACGAGTGATCTGTACCACAGTACTCGGCACACTCAACTTCGAACTCACCTACTTTATCAGCTTTAAACCACTGTTTTGTAATACGACCTGGCACCACATCCTCTTTCATACGGAATGCTGGAACGTAGAATGAGTGAAGAACATCACCCAGTGGCGCTGTCATCTCTAGGATGATATTGGTACCAACCGGTACATAAAGTGCCGATTTATCCATCGTACCTTTTTCAGTAATTTTCCCATTCTCATCTTGTACAGGTTTCGTAAATGCTCCACCAAGTGTGTGAACATACCCATTTTGATTGGCAGGGTACTCATATCTCCATTTCCATTTACTACCTTCAACTTTTATAACGATACTATTCTCAACATCAGGCATCGTACGAAGCGTTTTCATCGAGGTATAACCATACCAGAAAAAGATACCCAACATGATTGTCGGTACAACCGTCCATGTAATTTCCAATGGCAAATGATGGGTGATATTTTCAATATCTTCATTCTTTACCTTACTTGCTCGGTATTTCCATGCAAAATAAAGCATCGGTACCACAACCGATAAAAATAAAATTATCGATAAACCGAAATTGATAAAGATCGCTTGATCGATATCGTTTGCAAATGTCGCAGCACTTGAATTAAATCCTTCTAACATTTCGCCTCCTTACTTGACTGCCGCTGGCGCAGTTATATGACTAACATCAGCAAATTGAAAATTAAATACATCAATCATAACGATTCCAAAGAAAAATGCAACAATAAATACGGCGAATACGACTGTCCATCCAATCAGTTTTTCACCTTTAAGATGCATATAATACATAAGAATCAGCCATGCCTTCGCAAGCCCGATTAACAACTGCACTTCAAACGTCAAATTCGGTAAGAACAGTGACGGCTGAAGAAAGGTCAATGCCGTTAGCAGTAAAAGACCCAATAAAACTTTGATGTAACCTGACTGCTCGGTTTTATAATCGATCACTTCAGTATGATTAGCCATGAACCGCTCCTCCTAGTGCTGCACCTGTCATATAAAAATAAGGGAATACAAAAACCCAAATAAGGTGTACAAGATCCCAATACAAGGTAATGTTGAAATGTAAAATGTTGTGACCCGGAGAGACTTTACCAGCATTAATGCGCTTTAAAAGCCAAAGCATCAATCCGATACCGATAATAACGTGGAATCCATGAAGTCCCGTCATACTAAAATACATACCGAAAAATAAAATTTCTCCAAACGGTTTTGAATGTTCATTTCCCGGTTGAAGCGCTTCAAGACCCAAGAAAACACCGTGATGATACTCCGCCGTCCATTCAACCGCTTTGATACCCAAAAACACAAGTGCCAAAAGGATCGTCAACCAAATCATGGTTTTAGCACCTTTGACGTTACCACTGCGCATTTTGAGCAGTCCCAAGCCCATCGTCAATGCCGAAAACAAGAGAACGACCGTATTGGTACCCCCAAGTGTACGGTTAAGACTTGCAGACGCATTTAAAAAATCCTGCGGATGCAAATGAAAGTAATACGTCAGAACCATGAACATGGCTCCAAACATCAGAACCTCCGTCAACATAAAGAGCCAAAAACCTAATTTTCCACCGTATGTATCGTCTTGCCAACCTTGAACGAGATGTTCTTTTCCATCGCGGTCAACCGCGATTTCAGGTACATAATCATGTGCCATTAGTCAATCCTTTTCATGTTTTCGTCAAATTTCACTACCGGTTCACCGTGATGGTATTCATATGGTCTGAAATCGACATATGGAACCTTGTTATGATTTTCCAATGGTGGCGGTGAACTTGGTAAATGCCATTCCAAAGTCGTTGCATGCCATGGGTTTGGTCCTGTACGTTCTCCGTTACGAATTGCGCTTAACAATACATAGAACATGAACAGCAATCCACTTACGAACAAAAGTGCACCGTAGAAAGAGAATTGGTGATAAATATGGAATTCCGGCAAATAGTCAAAATAACGACGTGGCATACCATAGTAACCGGCTATGAACATTGGAAACCAAAGAAGGTTGAATCCTACGAATAACATGAAAAAAGCCAATTTTGCTTTTGCCTCAGAATACATACGACCGAATACAAGCGGGAACCAGTAGTGTAACCCAGCAAAGAACAAGAATACAACCCCGCCAAGCATCGCATAGTGGAAGTGTGCAATCGTAAAATACGTATCTTGAAGATGGATATCCGGTCCGACCATTGCAATAGTTACCCCGGTAAGACCACCGATTGCAAACGTAATTATCGTTCCAAGTGCCCATAACATCGGGGTAGAGAAAACAATTTTCCCTTTGTACATCGTCGCGATCCAGTCATAGAACTTAATCCCGGTAGGAATCGCGACAAAGAATGTAAGAAACGAGAAAATGGTTTTCGCCAAGTCTGACATACCCGATGTGAATAGGTGATGTCCCCATACCAGATAACCGATACCTGCGATCGAAGCGGATGACAATGCAATGGTGTGATAACCAAAAATTTCACGGCGTGAAAATGCCGGCATGATTTCTGACATGATACCGAATGCTGGAAGAATCATCAAATAAACCGCAGGGTGTGAATAGATCCAGAAAAGATGCTGGAACAATACCGGGTCTCCCCCTTTTGCCGGGTCAAAAATACCAATACCGAAGTATTTTTCCAAGATCGCAAGGACAAGGGTAATACCGACAACCGGTGTAGCCAAAAGCTGAATCCAAGCCGTTGCATAAATTCCCCACACAAAGAGCGGCATTTTGAAAAAGTCCATACCCGGAGCACGAAGACGGTGAATCGTGACCAAAAAGTTAAGACCGGTCAAAATTGACGCCATACCCAATACAAATGCAGCAACAAGGGTAGTGATAACATTCGTATCGGTCGTTAAGCTATAAGGTGCATAAAAAGTCCAACCGGTGTCTGCAAAGTTAAATGTCAAACTGCCATCGACGATGCTAAAGTTAAACAGTGATGCCAGTGCAATCAAACATCCAGCGACATAAAGCCAAAAGGTAAACCAGTTTAATCGAGGGAAGGATACATCTTTCGCTCCAATCATCAATGGCATTACGATGTTTCCAAAAACCGCCGGAATACCCGGGACGATAAATAAGAAAACCATGACAACACCATGCAGTGTAAATAACTGATTAAAGGTTTGAGAGTCAACATACTGCTGACCCGGAGCGAATAATTCAAATCGCATAGCAAGTGCTGCAGACACCGCTACTAAAAAGAATGTAAACATTACCACAGCATACATCAAACCGATGCGTTTATGGTCAATGGTCAACATCCATTGCATAAAAGTGCTCTTAGGGTGACCAAAAGCACAATGTGTTTCGTCGAAATAACTTTTACCCATTTATTCTCCTTTGTTTTGATGGTCTTCTTCTTTTCTACCTGTTTTCACAAGATAGATGAAAAATCCAAATACCAGTAGCAGCATGACTACACCGGCAACTTTTTCCCACATGAAAACGTATTTTTTCCCTTGTGGATCATATGAAAAACACAACAACATCGCTTTGGGAATCGTTCCGCCAACTCTCCCCTCGCTCGCTTCAGCCAGCGCCATCTTAATATCAACGGGAACTTGATCGATACCCGGTAGATAACGGACAATTTTCCCTTCTGGTGATAATACGATTAACGATGATGCGTGAATGTAGTCAACCCGTCCGGTAGGTGAAACGGTTTTTTCATACTTAAAGCCGACACGGTTCGCCAGCGTCTGCGCACTGTTGTTGTCACCGACAACAAAATGCCATGCATCCGCTACGTAATCTCTGCCGATAGTTTGAAGTTGGTTTTTACGTTTGGCAGTAGCCAATGCCGGTGTCTCATCCGGTGCAAAACTTACCGTCACAACTTTGTAATCGGTGTTTTCTGCCAGATCGATTTTACCAAGCACTTTTGCCAATGCATTAAGCTGCGGCGTACAAATTCCGGAACATCGAAAGTAGTTCAATGTCAGGATTGTCGGTTTCCCGTCCATCAGCTCTTTAAGTGTAACTTTTTGCGATTCTTCATTGATAAATATCAAATCGAGAGGAACGCTTTCCCCTAATTTTTCATCAATTCCTACGTTATTTGCATAAAGCAAATTAACCAGGAACACCAGCATTAAAACATATTTATGCAACGTTATCCCCCTTACATCTTCAGAGCAAAAAAGCAACGCGTATTATTCTTAACACTAATGTAACACTTCTATGCTTCTAAGATGGTCTATGGTAACAACATATAGTTTTATTTAATCTTAAAATTTTCACAATCAATTAAGTTATCTTATTTATATTCTTTCAGATGTAACCTTTAGGCTATTAGGCTTTATTATAACCAAAGCAATCAGGGCAATAAGCGAAAAAATAAGAAAAAATTTTATTTCTCCACTCAGCTTATAAGCGATAAAACCAAATACCGTATTTCCCTGAGGAATTAAAAAGTAGAGTAGTTTAGTGTGCTTTTGAATTTTCGGATAACCCTCTAAGTGAAAGCCGTTTTTTAAAAGCTTAACCATATAACGATACATCAGCAGATAATACAAAATTAAAAGCTCAACGAGTTTGTAGATCAGCAAGCCGTAAATAATCGGATAGGTATAGTTAGCATCAAAGTAGTGACTGGGAGAAATTCCGAACATAAAGTTAAACATAACTGCGGCAATGGCAATTGCCACAACAGCGGCCAATGCCTTCAATCGACGTTTCTGTAATTGCTCAACGAGATCTTGCATGGATTAAAACGAATTACGTAAAAAAACACCGAGATAGATTTCGATGACACCCAGTATGATATTAAACGGCAAAAGATATTTGGACAGAAGCCACATACAATCCATTGACTTTTGCACCTTGCACAGTTTGCAGCTCGCTCGAGAGAGTATCCAGCCCATAAAAATCATATTCATGGTCATAATCGTCCAAATACTCCCTTTCGTGTTGATGTATTTGTACATTTCAAAATTATGCAAATCAAGGATAAACCCGTTTTCATCGACCGCATTATCTTTATATCCCAATGCCATTAATAACGATGTCAAAAACAAAATCACGATAAAAGGAGAGAGAAAAATAAAATACTTTTTAAAGAGTGCCGCTCGGCTCCCTATACGACGTTCATTAGGATGCTTGCTCCAAAAATTCGCAATAAACCACAACGCACCCATCCCACCGATCCAAATGGCTGCACTTAAAACATGAAGAAAAATCACTGCAAAAGAATAATCTGACATTATTTGATAAATCACATCTCGCATTAAAAACCCTTATCTTAGTATTAACGATACATATAATAACACCAAATAGGTTTAAAAAATTATAAATTTTTAAGTATTTATTAATCTTATGGGCGCATATCGACGAAGAAGGAGAAGTAAAAGGAAAAAAGGTAACACTCCCTTAATCGAAGTGCCCCTTTTAATGGATTAGCGAGAGATGAGATTTAAAAATTCTTCAAAAATATAGCGGCTCTCTTTCGGCCCCGGACTCGATTCGGGATGGTGTTGTACTGAAAATACCGGTCCATTTTTATAGCGTAGCCCTTCGATTGTGTTGTCAAAAAGATTGACATGGGTCACTTCGGCAATCTCACGTACCGACTCAGGAACATTGTAGTTATGATTTTGTGCGGTAATCTCAACCATCCCTGTCATCATATTTTTAACAGGATGATTTCCACCATGATGGCCGAATTTGAGCTTATGCGTATCGTAACCATGGGCAATGCTAAGAAGCTGATGGCCCAAACAAATACCAAAAAGCGGAACTTTACGAGCGATCAATTTTTTGATCTCTGCTTGCTCTTTTTTGAGAACCAGCGGATCTCCCGGCCCGTTAGACAAAAAGACACCGTCAATCTCTTTGTTCTCATAACGTCCGATTAATTCATCCGCACTAAACGTATTAGGAAGCACTTCCACTTCAAAACCGGCTTGGGTCAATTCATTCAATATGTTGCGTTTTACCCCAAAATCGATCGCGGCAATGCGCGCTTTGGGAATCGGCGGCTCATTGTACGTAAACGTCATGGGATCATACACACCGCTAGTATGTTTATAAACGCTCTTCGTACTCACTTCTTCGATGTAGTTAATCTCTTCGATGCGCGCAGAGGCTTCTAATCTTCGTCTGAGTTCGTCTTTGTCGCTGATTTCGGTTGAAGCGATCATCATCATCGCCCCTTCGGTTCGAAGCATTTTGGTCACAAAACGGGTGTCAATGTCGCAGATGCCGATCACACCGTGTTTTTCCAAAAAGGTATGCAATGCCTCTTGTGCGCGAAACGAAGAATATGCGCTCTGATACTGACGTACCAAAATACCTTTACAATAGGCCGAAGCGCTCTCCATATCTTGATCATTGACTCCGACATTACCGATTTCAGGCATCGTAAACGTAATAAACTGACCGGCATACGAAGGATCGGAAATGATCTCCTGATAACCGCTCATCGAGGTGTTAAAAACGATCTCTCCGACGGTGGTCGTATGGGCACCGAAACTTTTGGCCTGAAGATACGTACCGTTTTCAAGATAAACCCATACGTCACGCATTACGCCATACCTCTTCGCGTGAGTTCGTCTTTGTAGAGTTTTTCGTACAAAATCTCATACTCGTCCGTCCCCGGAATCAAACGGCGTTTATACGATTTGATTTTCTCATAAACGGCGTTTTCGATTTCACTTGAATCGGCAACCGAGCTGGTGATCGCATCGTAAATGATATTTTTAATACGGTTTTCACTGACATCATAGTTGATGAGATCTTCTTCATACAGAACATCTAAGATTTTATGGGCGATATCCGAATAACGGTCTTCGTACGATAAGATGACTCCGTACTCAGGTGCCAATTTCTTTTTGATCATAAAAAAGAGCTGGCGCTCATCTGCAAGATAAAAGTCAATCTGTTCTTCGTTCGCATTCACGATCTCTTTGACTTTTTCTTCAAGCGCTGCTTCTTTTTTTACATTTTCGCTCAAAATTTTTTCGGCCTCTTTGGCAACCGTTTCCAAACCCTGCGTCATCGTAACCAACCCGCTACGACTTAAATCAACAGCGATCCGAGACGATATATGCGGTAAGTGTGCAAGTGTAACCTTCATGTGCCAGCCCAATATTTTATTTTTCTTAATTGTACTCTAAGTGACCTCATGTATCGCTTAGACTGTACAAAGGGGTAACCTTTATTTCTTCTCTTGCGGAGGAAGTTTACGCAATGCTTCGGTAATTTTTGACCCTTTTTTAGGATCCATTTTCGCTAAAATTTGCCCAACAACTTTACTGTTGAGCGTTGCCATAATATCGGAAGCCTCTTCTACCGACATCTCCGATAAAATCTGAGCCGAGGCACCGGGTTTCATTTTAGCGAAGGTTTGAGAGACTTTGTCCGATTTTAGCTGCTTAATCTCTTCAAGCACTTTTTTATTTGCTTCCAAAAGCTTTTTAATCGATTCCTCTTTTGCCTTAATTTCGGCAAGCTTTTGATCAACTTTAACATCTTTTCCTTGAATGAGCGCCTCTTTTTTCTTCAACAGTTCTTCGGTTGCCCGCTTTAACGAATCCAGTGATTGTTTCTGCTCATCGATCCGTTCAAGCTGTACCAGCAATTCGTTTTTACGTGATTCGAAAATTTTGGTACACTCATACGATTTGGTGTTTCCTGCTCCACTCAAGAGCGTTGACAAGGCAACTGTCCAAAGTAACAGATACTTCATTCCCATCCTTTTTTGTACATCATCGTCCCAATTTCATCCAACATTTTAGCTTCTTCTTTTTTGATTTTCGCACGATGACGATTAATCTCCTCAATTTCAAGGTAACTGAATTTCTCAAATTCGATTTGGGCTTTTTTGTATTCTTGGCGCATATGGAGTTGTTTATTGCGGGCATTTTCCATGCGAGTTCGACTCTCCTCGATCTCTCGATGCTGAGCTTGAATCATCATTTGAGCTTGCGTAAACTCATTCAAAGAACCGTGTGATGGAAGTTTGAGCGTGGAGAGAAGCTGATACGCTTCTTCAAGTGCTAGAGCCGAAGACTCCGCTTCTTGATTGGCTTTAATCAATGCAGCCTCAGCCACATCGAGCGCTTTTTGTTTCAAAGCGACTAGGGAGGTGTATTTGGACTTCATGCCGTATCCTCCCGTGAAGAATTAGAGTAAAATGGTGTCGTTTCGATCCGGAGAAGTGGAAATCATGCCGATCTTGGTACCGGTTAGCTCTTCAAGGGCTTTAAGATACGTTTGAGCGGTAGCAGGAAGATCTTCAAAACGGCGTACCCCTTCGGTCTTATCCCATCCTTTAAAGGTTTTATAAACCGGTTTAACGTTTTCAAGATCCAACGGAAGGTAATCGATCACTTCGCCGTTCACTTCATAGCCGACACATACTTGAATCTCTTCAAATCCGTCCAAGACATCCAGTTTCATGATCGACAGTTCATCACATCCGTTGATACGGCTGGCATAGCGACACGCTACGGCGTCAAACCATCCGCATCGGCGTGGACGACCAGTGGTCGTTCCGAACTCATGCCCTGCTTTGCGAAGGCGCTCGCCGATTTCGCCGTGATCTTCCGTCGGGAACGGCCCGTTACCGACACGGGTACAATACGCTTTGACAATACCGGTCACTTTTCCAAGGTCTTTCGGATTTACCCCAAGTCCCGTACACGCACCGGCTGAAATCGTCGATGAGCTGGTCACATACGGATACGTTCCATGATCGATGTCGAGCATCGTCCCCTGTGCACCTTCTAAAAGGATCTTTTTCCCCTCGTCCATCATCTTCCATGCCATCTGCGTCGTATTCGCCAAAAACGGTACTAAGGCATCGGCAAACGTTGTCAACTCTTTGTTCAATTCCTCTTTAGAAGGCAGTGCAATTTCAAGGGCTTGGAAAATCGCTTTATTCTGTGCAAAATAATCCATGACACGCGTGGTTAATGTGGTAACATCGCGAAGTTCTCCTAAACGGAACCCTGCACGGGCAATCTTCTCGCTGTACGCCGGCCCGATACCGCGACCCGTGGTACCGATCGCTTTGGCGCCGCGCAATTTTTCTTTCGCTTGATCGATCAGAGTATGAAACGTCAAAATCATGTGCGCCGATTCAGAGACAAACAAACGACCCAAAAGATTATCAAACTGTTTCATCTCTTTGATCAATGCTTCCGGAGAGACAACGACACCGTTACCAATGATATTAATCGCTTTCGGATTCAAAATTCCCGATGGAATCAAATGGAGCGCATGGGTTTTACCATCCACAACAATGGTATGACCCGCATTGTGTCCCCCCTGATAACGGGCTACCACATCGTACTTTTGTGCCAATAAATCGACAATTTTACCTTTTCCCTCATCGCCCCACTGGATTCCGACAATCAAATCTGCTTTCATAAAAATAATCCTGTATTATTGGTGTAATTTATCGACTAATGCATCCGTATAGATAGCAAATCCTACCGATACCGTCTCTTCGTTCTTGTAACGCCCGCCCATGGCATAGACTTCATTGGCCTCGATAACGCGGAAAAAAAGCTCATCATAATAGAGCATTTTAGCGTAATAGAGGGGTGAAATAACCATATTAGGGTATTCCAGTCCGATGCACAGCTCTTTAATTTTCAAGAGTTCGGTTCTGATCTCTTGCGGAAGTAAATCGATCACCGAATCGATCTCGCTCGCGTGTTGCAAATAGACTAATTTTGTCAGCCAATCAATTTTCAGCGATAAAAATTTTTCGATGTTGACATGATAAAAATCGTCCAATTCCAAATCGAGCATCTTCGACAGTAAACGGGGAATGTTGATATTCGAAATCTGTAACAACGGAGTGAGGTATAAACTTTTAAAAATCCCCGTTGCCTCTTTTAAGACGATTTTCAAATCACTCTCACCGATTACTTCAGCCCCCACCTGATACTGTTCAATAGAAGGATAGCGATACACCGGCTGAATATAAAACCATTTTTTATGCTCGGTATTGGAACCCAAGCGCTTGGTGATAATTCGCACCACATCAATCGTTGAATCGGCGCGCAGACTCATCGCATGGTTTTTACTATCCCCGAGGCGGATGAGTTCGGATTCGTCACAAATACTTTGATGCTGATGATAGGAGAAAAGAGGGGTTAGAATCTCTTCGAATCCCGCTTGCGAGAGCTGATCACTCGCTTTGGCCTCGATTAAACGCTTAGTCTTCGCCGTACCGGCAAAATAGAGCTTGGAGCCTTCCGGAATTTCGTGTTCAAAAACCATAATTTACAGTCCGAAATAAACGGTGTTAAACACCCGGTTGGCCGTACCGTCATAAGCTCTTCGACCCATCTTGGAAAGTGCCAATTCGACACTATTGACTGCCCATGCCGCTTCGTACGCCGATATCAATCCCATGTGGTTGATACGGAAGATCAGTTCTTTGATATGATCCTGTCCACCGGCAACATTCACTCCGTACTCTTTTTTCAGAAGTGACCGGATCTCTTTAGCCTGAGCATCGTCCACCGTCGTCATCGAATTGGCCGGTGAAAGTGGATAGATATGCAACCCGATTGCCAACATTGCTTCACGCGTTGCACGTGCCCGACGCTCTGTTTCGGTATAAAGATGCTCTAATCCGCCTTCAGCCTTGATACGATTGAGAACACTTTCCAATCCAATAATCAAGGTCGTAGCAGCTGTCCACGCCGTCGTATTTTTACGCTGATTTTTGATCTCGGTGACAAGGTTAAAATAATACCCTTTGCCCGCACCCATTTTCTCGATCGCCGCGTTGCTAAGCCCCATGATCGCAAGTCCAGGAGGGAGCATCAACGCTTTTTGGCTTCCGGAGATCAGACAGTCGATATTGCTCACATCGATCTTCTCCACACCGACAGCGGTGATCCCATCCGCGATCACCATGATCTTCGGATTATGTGCTTTGACCGCCACAGCAATTTGCTCTACGCTATGGCGTAACCCACCCGCACTCTCACAGATCTGGATCGCGATCGCATCCACATCCGGATTAGCTTTAAGGGCTTCCATCACCTCTTCGACGGTTGCCGGAGTGTTCCACTCGTGCTTGATCTCGACATTGGCAATCCCGTGAGCTACGGCGATTTTGCCGAAACGCTCACCGAATTTTCCCGAATTGATCGAAAGAAGCTTGGAATGTGCCAAATTAATCACAGCCCCTTCCATCGCACCGGTTCCTGATGAGGCAAGCATCAACACCTCATCCATCCCGAGAAGTTCAAACAGCAGTGCGCGGGTACGCTCAAAAATCGCTTCGAATTCGGGAGTGCGGTGATGAAGCGTCTCCCCTGCCATCGCGACACGAACCGATTCTGGGACTGGGGTAGGACCTGGAGTAAAAAGTAACATTCAAAAATTCCTTTTAAGGAGTACAAAATGGCGACATTATAGCCAAGAGGAAGTTAGGGGAGGTTTAAGCTATAATACCACCTAAAAAAGAGCCTGTATGACTTTAGTCGATTCTCTCCTCCTCGGTGCCCTTGAAGGGGTCACCGAATTCCTCCCTGTCTCTTCGACGGGGCATCTCATCCTTGCATCCGAACTCCTTGGGCTGGAGCAGACCGAAGCGCACAAAGCATTTGAAGTCGCCATCCAACTGGGGAGTATCCTAGCTGTATTGTTTCTCTATGCCAAAGACCTGATCAAAGATAAATCATTATGGGTCAAGCTTGCCGTTGCATTTGTCCCGACCGGAGCATTGGGATTTTTGTTCTATAAACAGATCAAAGCCCTGTTTGGCGTCGAAACGGTGAGTATCATGCTGATTATCGGGGGACTTGTCTTTTTAGCCGTGGAGTATTTTCGCCGGGATAAAGCGATTGATTCAGGCAAAGGGCTGAATGAACTTACCTATAAAGAAGCCTTTTTCATCGGCGTATTCCAAAGTTTATCGATGGTGCCGGGAACCAGCCGCTCCGGTGCGACGATCATCGGGGGACTGTTTTTAGGACTCAAGCGAAAAGCGGCGGCAGAGTTTTCCTTTCTCCTCGCGATCCCGACGATGCTGATCGCGACAGCGTATGATTTGCTCAAACACCGTCATGAGATGGTCGTCGATGACTGGTCCATGCTCATCATCGCCTTTATTACTGCCTTTATATTTGCCCTTGCAACTGTGAAACTGTTTGTCAGCTTTGTCAGCCGTCACACCTTTGTCCCGTTTGCGATTTATCGCATCATCGTCGGGATTATTTTCTTCTATTTTGTAGCGTCGATACCTGCCTAAGTGCGTTGCGTTTTGATCTGATCGATCAATATCTTCGCCAGATTCAGTGCTTTCGATCGGTGTGAAAGTCCTACTTTCACATCACTCGGCAATTCCCCCAACGTCTTATCAAATCCATCTGGGATAAACATCGGATCGTACCCAAACCCATTCTCTCCCCGCGGCTCAGTGATAACCGTTCCATGCATCCAGCCATGCACACAGCTTTCACTTTCACGCGAGACTATTGCGATGGCTGCCGTGTAATGTGCTTTGGATGATGCAATCCCTTTGGCTTTGACCGCTTCTATAAGTTTGTAAAGATTTTCTTTATCTGTCGCGTTTTCTCCACCATATCGGGCACTGTATATCCCCGGAGCCCCATCCAATACATCCAAACTGATGCCGCTATCATCCGCGATCACGACAGCATTCTCGTCCTTCAAGGCTTGATAGACGGCGCGTGCTTTGATCAGTGCGTTTTCTTTGAACGTCTCACCGTCTTCGATGATCTCGAATCCTTCCATCAGATCGGTATAGGGAAAAATTTCACGATCATGCAGCAGCTCTTTCATCTCCCGAACTTTCCCCTTATTGGAGGTGGCCAAAACGATCTTCATTACATCTCTTCCTTACAACAGTCTTAGTGATTTAACGCTCTTGAATGCGTGTTACTTTGAATGTATTATAATAACGGCCATTTTATCTTATACAAGGTCACAACGTGTTTAAAACGGTTTTACCACTTTCTGCGATTTTATCGTTCCGTTTTTTCGGTCTGTTCATCGTTTTGCCGGTTCTATCGGCTTATGCCCTCACCCTTCAGGGTGCCACACCTCTGCTTGTCGGAGTTATCGTCGGAGGTTACGCCCTCACTCAAACGATTTTTCAGCTCCCATTTGGAATCATGAGCGACAAAATCGGCCGCAAGCCGACACTGGTTGTCGGGATGATCGTCTTCATCGTCGGCTCGCTCATCTGTGCGGTGAGCACAGACATCTATACCCTTATGCTCGGACGTTTCTTGCAAGGAGCCGGTGCCATCGGTGCCGTCATTCCTGCGATGATCAGCGATTTGGTGAGCGAAGAGTCACGCGGTAAAGCGATGGCACTTATGGGCGGAAGCATCGCGATGAGTTTTGCGCTTGCAATGGGGCTTGGACCGGTACTCGCAGCCCATTTCGGGATGGCATCGCTTTTTTGGATCGCAGCTGGACTCGCGGTTGTATCTATGGTCATTTTGTTTACCAAAGTACCAACACCCCCCCGTATCCACCATATCTATCACTCGACCACCACGACCAAAGATATTCTCAAAGACACGAACCTCCTCAACATGATCATCATCAACGGAATGCAAAAAGGACTCATGACCGTCGCGTTTGTCTTGATTCCGATTTTCCTGACCGAGCAAGCTTACGGTTTTAGCTGGGAGAAAGCGGAACTGTGGAAAGTGTATGTACCTGCACTCATCGCAGGACTTATTGCCATGGGACCGGCGGCGGTTTTTGGGGAAAAACACAATAAACCCAAACAGATCTTTTTGATCTCCATCGTCTTGTTTATCGTCTCGTTTACCCTTATGGGCTTTTCGACGCAAAACTGGGAGTTTATCGCAGCCGTTGTGTGTTTCTTCATGGCCTTTAATATGATGGAGCCGCTAGTACAATCGATGATCAGTAAATTTGCAAAGGTGCACCAAAAAGGGGCAGCATTAGGGATGGCTAACGGAGTGGCCTATTTCATGACGTTTATCGGGGGGATCGCTGCGGGATTAGGGCTTCAGTACTCGAATAAAGAAACCGTTACTCTGTCTTTAGTCGTTATCTCGACACTATGGCTCTTGTGGACGATGAGGCTTACCAATCCACACCGTTATTCTCATCTCTACATCCCTACCGATCACGTTGATATGGACAAACTCAATGCCCTGGAGCACGAGCATATCGCTGAATGGTACATCAATGAAACCGAGAATATCGTGGCAGTGAAATATCGTAAAGATATGATCGAAGAAGAAGCTATAAAAGCAAAAATTATCAAATAATTTAGCCATTTAGTATCGCATTTTGCGATACTAATACTATACCCCTTTCTTACTCTTCAGCTATCGTTGGAACTTCTGTTGCTTTTTTCACCCTACCGCGTTTTTTAGCCGGAGTTTTGATACCTTTTGCCAATGTTTGCACTTCTTGAATAAATTGCTTTCTCGTTGCATCTGAATTATACTCATATGCGTCAATGATTTCTTCGACTGTAAAAGCTTTTTCTTTTAATCCGTAGAGTAAAAACCCTTTTATAGTCTTTAGTCGACGATTTAAAAGATTTTCATCCTCATCCCACTCATTTTCTCCACCTGCATCATAAGCATAATAGCCATTTGTCAGATAGGGCTTTCTTTCAACCAACATACCCATGTCATTAGGAAAAAACTTACACATTAAGGATGTAGCTAATATATTACTATTGAATCTGATGAAGGAATCATGAATATAAACTATATCATCAAAAGTAGTGTCATATACCCTAACGAAAAAATTTACTGATACAAACTTACAAACATTAAAATTACACGAATAAAAATTACAATTACGAATTATAATATCTTGAAATATAGAAAAAGAAAAATCAATTTCTATCATATCTATATGTTCAATTTCTATTCTTTTGTTACTGTTTTCTGTCACAATACCTTTAAAAAAATCACATGCCCACTGTGGTGCTGCTGCAGTATATATATAAGACCAATCTTTCATCATCTCGAAAAATACTTCAGGCGTATTTACCATACCATTGAAAAAGATCCGTTTTTCGACATTCGTATACAAAATATTCCCCACCAATAAAGCCAACCATTTATCAATATTGTGAGGGACGCGATTCAACCGCTCATTTTCAACTTCCACAACTTCCTTATCAAACAGCGCCGTATGGAAATTCGCTTTGGTCGTTAGATACTCTTTATTCGATTCGAGAATCGTTTTTGCCAATTCAACAATCTGCTCAATCTTTTTCTCATCAATACACCAGTTTTTGATCAGCTGTTCGGGATAAGAAGTCAAATTGTTTAAAGGGGCTTGCTTAAGCCATGTATAGTACAAGCTGTTGCAGCGTGTCTTTTTGTTATGTTTTTCGGTCGCCAACGATGCTATCAATGGAAACAAAAGTTTCCTTTTTTCTATCTCCGTCGGCGAACAGCTCTCTTTTAGCAGCTGCAATAGCTCTTTAAAAAAGACAACCGTCTGCTCTGTCGGCTCTCCTAGGTTTAAGAGGATCCTCGCATCTTCGGATTTTACATCATCATCCAAAGCGTACTTGATAAAAATTTTCAGATAATACTCTGCCAACAGCATCTCGGCAAAAGACTGGTGCTGAAAATGCAGGAGATCGTCTTTCGCCCCAAAATAGGAATGGGATAAAAATTTTATATTGGACGCATTATTCCCTTTGTTCTCTTCGAGTACCCTGTTGTCATCATCATTGATTTTTGCCCCTTCCAATACCCTGAAGATATCGGCTTTTTTGAGTGTCCCCTGTTTCCCTTGCTGTTTTTCATACATCCATAATGCAGCAATCGCATGCAAAATATTTCGCGATTCGATTTCGTCTTGCAGATTGAACTGACAATCGGCATCATTCACATGCTTCGCGTCTTTTGTCAAAAGATTTAGAAAAGAGAGATAAACCCCCGTTTTTCCGATCGTCGAAAAATCGACGTTGTTGACGATGAGCTGATAAATCATATAGGCAAAGATAGGGCGTTTCAGTTCCTCTTCCGTCAACGTCTTGTTTTGAATCAGCAATCTATGAATATCTACCGGATAGCTATTATCTTGAATACTTTCAACGATTCGTTCTGTAAACGCATTGGTCGAAATCAATTTTTTATCCAAATAGTTTTTCAGACTATCCCGCACCCAGTCATTGAACTGCTCTTTCGTAAACCCATGCACAGAGATAAAGTACTGATGATTGTTTTTATCTGTATACGGTAAATGGTTTTTAATTTGCAATTCCAGCCCGTCATCAAACGGTCTCGACGTGATAATAATCCGATTTTCTCTGAAGAGTGTTGGATCAATATTTTGAATATCCTGCACGGAGTTAATGACATCTTCAATAGCATGCTTATTGAGTTCTCCACTCTCATCCAAAGAGTCAATCAAAAATGCGTATTTTCTATTTTGACTTTCATGGGGATTAAAAATATCAATCGCATACTCTTTTCGCATAAATTCTGCAATGATTCCACCTTTTGCGCCGGACTGATAATTTGCAAAGTTTCTCAGATTGAAATAGACGGGAAAGTACCCCTCAGCCGTTTCGACATAGCGCTGTGCCAGTTTTGATGCATATTGTCGCAAAAACACCGATTTTCCTTTACCGAAATCGGCAATGATAAATACTATTTCCCTGAGTGTCAGTTTTCCTTTCGAACTGTAGTATCTTTCGATCAGCTCTTCTACCGAAGACAACTGGTCTTCCTCTTGTTCAAGACGTCGCGTTTTGGTGTATTCCGAAGGAAACAAATTCGTTATATTTTCAAATTTTCCATACGTTTCCTCATATTTCAGATCTTCATCTTCTTTGAATCCGATTTTCCGCAATGCAAACATATCCGAGAGAAATTCAGCCTCGCGTTCGTTGAAAAGGTATTTCTTAACCTGTTCGATATGTTTTTTATAATCTTCTTCGCCGAAGCAGGAGATAATCGTTCCGGCAATATTGTCATTGAAATGTTTGAGGAAGAGATTGTATTCCTGATTCTCGAAACCGACCGATAACAGCGTTTCGCGGATCGTACTTTTCGTAAATTGGACAATGGGGTGATATTTGGGTTGAAAGATTGTCAAGACATTTTTAGTATCAAACGTTGCAGCCACAGCTTCGATCTTCTGTTTTATCTGTTCACTCGCCAAATCGACTTTATTCTTATTCGGGTAGTCATCTCCAAAAACCGTATCAATAGAGTTCCCTGCCTGTAGCAGCGATGCTTTCAAATATATCGCCGAACCGAAGTTTTTTAATTTGTCTTTTGAAATTTGTGCGAAGTATTGATCAATATATTCTTTGCCGAACAGCTTGACCAAAACACCTACAACGCCGTTTGCATTATCCAGTGCATCTTTTCCATTCTCTTCAAATGATTTTTTAATAAAGCCAGTAAATGTTTTTAATGCGTCCGGTATCGTATTGACAATGTTTTGTACTTTCTCTTTTTTCATCAGTAAGATTTTCATCCTTTTATAGAACAATTAAGATTAAAAAATTGTTAAATTATAATAATACTATTTCACTTCAGTAAGGATAAACTATTTAGAAGAAGCCATATTACTGGCTCATTAGGAAATGAAGAAAATACAACTTATAACTTAATCACTCTAACCAGCGTCCCCGCCTCCAAATCCCCATCTTCTTCACCGCAGATCATCAACGCCGCATTGCCGAGTAGATTGGTCAAAATTGCCGAACTACCCGTCTTTTTACCGTCAAAATCGACCCAATAGCGTCCGTCTTCAAAACTCAGATTACAGGCGGTAAATTCAGATTTTTTTGATCTCTTATTAAACGGGACTCTCAACGCTGCTTCAATCGGTTCATAAGGTGACTTGCTTCCCATCAACCGTGCCATCAGCGGTGCGACATAGAGGATAAACGTTACCGTCGAGGAATAGGCAAATCCCGGTAACGAAATAATAAACTTCGATCCTCGCTGTGCTACCATCACGTGCTGGCCGGGTTTGATGTTCACCCCTTTGAAGATCACTTCGGCACCGAGTTTCGGGACGATGTGTTTGACAAAATCGTAATCTCCGACGCTCACGCCGCCGGTACTGACGACGATATCGCTGGAGCGAAGCGCCTCATCGAAACGCTCCGTGATGGCTTGTCTGTCATCACCGACGATCCCCATCTGCACCGCTTCGCCGCCGAGCTGATGGACCAGCGCTTCAAGAGTATAGCTATTGGAACTTCGGATCTGCCCCTCATGTCGCGCGCTCTCACCGATATCCAGTATCTCGCTTCCCGTCGCGATGATACTCACACGCGGTTTTTGGGCCACCCGAACCATCACGTGATTGAGCCCTGCCAATACCCCGATCTGCGCATAGGTGATCGTCGTCCCCTTAGGGATCAGGATTTCCCCTTTTTTATAGCTTTCGGCGACCGGACGGACGGCAAATCCGTGAGGAACCGGAGAATTAAGGATAATTTGCCCATCATCGACCGTGACATTTTCGATCGGGATAAGCGTGTCGGAACCCTTGGGCATCAACGACCCCGTAAAGGTTTTGATACAGATACCACTCTCCACTTCCGCGATCTCATCGGCACCTGCGGGGTTATCCCCGAGTATCGCAAGAGCATTATACTCCGCAAAATCGGCATGAACCATCGCATATCCATCCATCGCGGCAGTCGGATGGATCGGGTAGTCTTCAGCAGCGATAATGTCTTCCGCAAGGACTCGCCCCAGCGATGCCATTAAAAAGACGCTTTCGCTCCGTACCGGAGCGATCGAGAGAAGGCTCAGCATATTTTGAGAGGTTTCGTACGAGATCATACTCATCCTTTCGCCCCCAAAATTCCGGCTCCTTGAATCAGAGTGGAACGATCCCGCGCATAGAGGCGTTCACCGTTTTTCAAATCGTATTTCCAGATCGGGGCAGATGCTTTAAAATCTTCAACAAACTGTTCGATCGTCTCGAGTGCCACACGCCGTTTAGGGGAAAATACCGCGGCGATATACGAGGATTCATGCACCAATACATCTCCCCTGCTGTGCGCCATTTTCAGTGTCGTGCCCAAAGGAGCAACTTTGGCAACCCAGCTCTCAAACCACGAGGTCAGGATCGGTTCATACACATCAAAACTAAGTCCCTCGATTCCCTCTTCATCTCGTACTGTACCGACAAAAGGGATATAAGCGCCGTAATTGCTCTGCGCTTCTTCTTGATACCAGCGGCTTAAAATTTCAGGGACATTGAGTGATCCGTTATGCAGTTCCAGCACCTTCAACCTCCACAGACAGGGGGAAGTAAAGAAACTTTATCGCCACTTTTTAAAACCGTATCCAAAGAGGCCACCAAGGTATCGTTCACTGCCACCGCACAGTTTTCCAGCCATTGCGCCATCTGTTCGTCTTCTTGAAGTTTTTGCGCCACTTCTCGTAATGTAGACGCCTCAAGTGTGAGGACAGGCTTCTGAATCGGCCCTAAAAATTCTACGGTTATCATCAATTACCCCTCGACAAATTGTTATTTTAGTATAATAGCACCTCTTAGATGAAAAGGCCTTTATCGTGATATTTGGAAAAATCGATTTTTTAAATCTTCTTCCGTTTCATGTTTTTATGAAGCGGTATGCAACTTCCCTTCGGACGCACCAAAGCCTCCATTACCACAAGGGAGTTCCCTCCGCACTCAATCGATCTTTCGCACGGCGGCAGATCGATGCTGCCTTCATCTCCAGCATCACGGCTAGAAATTGCCGCCATTTCAATGTCGGAATCGTCGCTAAAAAAGAGGTGCTGAGTGTCCTTTCTCTCCCTTATGAAACCCATAAAAGCGACAGCGATTCAGCCACCTCGAATCTACTGGCTCAAATACTTGGCATCAAAGGGGAAGTGTTGATCGGGGACAAAGCGCTACGTGCCTATTATCAAGGTGGAGACTTTATTGATTTGGGGGCAGAATGGTACAAAAGAACAAAACTCCCTTTTGTATTTGCCCTACTGTGCACCCATCATCATACCGATGAGCTTAAACGCCTCAGCCGTGCCTTTGTCCGAACGAAGGTCAAAATTCCTTATTACATTCTTCAATCGCATGCACAATCAAGCGGCTTGAGCCCCAAACAGATTTTTCACTATCTAGGTTACATCAGTTACGATGTCGGGGAATACGAAAAACGGGGATTGAAAAAGTTTACCAAAGAAGCGAAAAAACATCATCTCTCCCCTTCATTGGGGAGTATCCGATATTCTTAAATCTGTTTACGTCGTTCGTGATAGTTCTCAATTTTTCCTAAAATCTTTTCAATCTCACCGAACACCTCGATCGAGAGTTTAATCCCCTCGATAATCTCGTTTTCATTGCTCGGGTACTCGTGGGTCAGTTTGTTGCGAAGTTTCCGATAGGTCATCCACTCTTCGCCGTTTTCGATGATCTCCAGCTTTTCGAGCTTGTCCAAAATATCCAATAGAGACATATTGTCACGGTACTCGCCAATTTCATCCAAAAATATCCGAAACAGCTTCTCTCCCATCATATCCTGAAGCTTGATAAAACGGTAAATGAAGGTATCGATCGTTTTGATTTTTTCAAAATCTTCAAAAACACCCGAATCGATATGGCTCCACTCTTTGATCTCATTCATCGCGCTTTTTGCCCGCTTTAGATGCAAATGAACTTTTTCTAAAACCTCTTGTATCATAGTAGTATTCCCTCTTTGATAATCGTTTCAAAAAGTTTTTGGGGAGGCGTTTGTGGTGTTTGAATAATCAGATCAATTTTACGTTCGATCCCTCGAAGCTCCATACGGGAGAGGATTTTTAGCTCCTCTTTGAGGGTGATATTTTTGTGGGTTTGGACGAAGAGATCGATATCTCCCCCTCTTTTGCTATCATCGGTTCGGCTTCCAAATAAAAAAACCTTAGCATCATCGATGCTCTCGCGCAGAGTTGATTTAATAATATCGATCTCAGCACGTTGCAACCGCATCACAGCCCTTTCAATAAAAAATAGTTGATCTATTATAACTTAAATAAAAAAGATGTCAGCGATTCAAAAGCGCATCAATCCGAGCAAGCGTCTCATCACGGCCGATGATCGCCATAACAGTATCAAGACCGGGACCGGAAAGTTTACCCATCAATGCGAGACGAAGCGGCTGGCCGATTTTTCCAAATCCGATCCCCATCTCGGTAACCACTTTTTCCATGATGGCATGGTAATCGGTCGGGAGATGAAGTTCAGATGCGTTTTTCAGTTCTTCAACAAATTTTTCCAATATCCCTTTGCTATCTTCTTTGTACCCTTTTTTCAATGCCGCTTCGTCAAACTCAGCCGGAACGACCAAGATTTCACTGATTAAATTCGCCATTTCTGCCAACGTTTTCGCCCGTTCTTTCACCGCGTCGAGCAAAATCTCCCGCTTGTCGTGGCTGATGAGCATCACCCCATGAAACTCGAGGAGTTCACAGAGTTTCTCGTTGCTCATATTTTTGAGATAATGGCTGTTAAGCCAGTCGAGTTTTTCGATGTTGTACACCGATGCCGAGCGGTTGATATCGCTTGGATCGAATAACTGCAACATTTCATTCATCGTGAAGATTTCCTGATCGCCATGGCTCCATCCAAGACGGACCAAAAAGTTGAGTAACGCTTCAGGCGTATAACCCATCGTCTTATACATCATTACATCGGTCGCACCGTCACGCTTGGAAAGTTTTTTCCCCTCATGATTGTGGATCATCGGAACATGAAAAAATCGCGGAATTGCAAATCCAAGCGCTTCGTACACCACGATCTGCTTCGGGGTATTGGAGAGGTGATCGTCCCCGCGAATGACATCGGTAACACCCATCAATGCATCATCCACCGCGACGACAAAGTTATAGGTCGGCGTACCATCTGCACGCGCAATGATAAAATCATCCAAAATATCAGCCACATTAAAGACGATATCCCCTTTGACTCCATCGTGAACGGTGATCGTCCCTTCCATCGGCGCTTTGATACGGATAACCGCTTCACGCCCTTCCGGTGGTGTTCCGGTAAAATCACGATAGCGATTATCGTACTTCGGTCGCTCTTTTCGCTCTGTCTGCTCCGCGCGGAGGGCTTCAAGCTCCTCTTTAGACATATAGCACTTGTACGCTTTTCCGGCATCTAAAAGCTTTTGCGCATACTCCTGATAAATGGCCAAACGACTCGATTGATATTCGATTGCACCGTCATGTTCCAATCCCACCCATTTAAACGCTTCGACAATGGCCCGTGCGGCCGCTTCATCATTGCGGCTGAAATCAGTATCTTCGATACGGAGCAAAAACTTTCCACCGTTTCGACGCGCCCATAAATAGCTTAACAGTGCCGTACGTAATCCGCCGATATGGAGATACCCCGTAGGGCTGGGAGCAAATCTGGTGACGACCATCGCAATTCCTTTTATAACAATTATCAAATTTTAGTTCAGACTAGGTTAAAAGCGGGTAAAATAGGGTTTTAACCCATCAGGAGTGTGTATGCGTCCCTTACTCTTCTCAACCCTTTTAGCCTCATTTTTATGGAGTGCCCCTATCGGAGGGATTGCTATTTTAGTCAAAAACAGTCCTATTACCCTTCATGAAATCGAAGTGGAGATGAAACAAAGCGGTCTCAACGCGACCCAAAGCTCCGATGCCCTTATCCGCAAAAAACTCGAACAGCTTGAAGCAAGCGAGAAAAAAATCTCCGTTTCTCCAGCCGAAATTAAAGAAGAAATGGAGCGGATGGCCAAACAAAACAATCTCTCGATGGAACAGTTTCTGGATGCAATGAAAACCGTCCGAGGACTGAGTGAAACCGATTTAAAAACCAAAATCGAAGAGAATATCAAAGGACAAAAGCTCTATAACGCGGTCGCCTTCTCTAAAATGGCACAGCCAACCGCGGAAGAGGAAGCGGAGTATTACCAGCTTCATATCGATGAGTTTTCTCACGCAGACCGATACGACGTCACCGCTTATTTCGCACCGTCTCAGGAAGCCTTACAAGCCAAAATCAGCGATCCCATGCGTCATATCGATGCAATACAATCCAAAGACGAATCGTTTGATCACGCTTCGATCAATCCACAGCTCTCACAAATCTTGAACAAACTACAGGCCGGACAATTCAGCCCCATTCTCCCGAATGGAAAAAATGGATTTGTCAGTTTTTATCTCAAAGAGAAACATAATGTCACCCTTGAACCACTAGACGCAATGCGTCCGAATATTGCTAATGCGATTATGGGAGAGAAGCGTAATCAAGTCTTGAACGATTATTTCACGAGGTTGCGTCTAAGTGCGGATATCAAAGTTCTTCGACTCCCCTAAAACGGGAAGTCGTTTTTATTAGTTTTCAACAATATCATTTAAAAGCGCAAACAACTCTTTACTTGCTTTTTCAGCCTCTTTGAAACACTCAATAATTTGCTTATCACCCGCATTGGCTGAATCTTTTTTCAAGAGTTCGATGGCACGATGGATTTCATCATGTATCTTTTTATGCGGATCCGCTAAACGGCCGTAAGCGGCAGATTTCCCAAAAATCGTTTTGCCGTCTCCGTGCTCATACCATTTCCCTAACGCACACGAATGGTGATCACCAAACTCTCCGTTCAACTGACCGTCAAAGCCCACCTCATAAGCATTTGCTTTAAAGATCATATGATCGAGTTTTGCCATATTGGTGAAAATGCCGTAACTAATGGTCTGATTATCGTTTTTGATTTTTTCCACATTTCCGATCATATGTTCCATCACCTGCTTAAACTCATCCAAACGTCGTGTAGAATCGGTTGCATACACTTCCACACGCTCACTGTTTTCAAGCATCCCAATCGAGTTTTGTTTCAACACACTGATGTTCGCTTCCACTTCGCTGGTCGCTTTTTGGGTCCGTTCCGCTAGTTTTCGCACTTCATCGGCAACCACCGCAAATCCACGTCCGTGTTCCCCCGCTCGCGCCGCTTCAATCGCCGCATTCAATGCCAGAAGATTCGTTTGGTCGGAGATATCTTTGATCAACGTGATGACATTCGATATTTCACTGACATTATGATTGAGTTGTTCTGAATTCGAACGTGAATCATTAATCATCGTCGTAATATTCGCAATGCTCGTCATGATTTCATCCGTTTGTTCATTCACTTTTTCGACCACTTCCCCCGTCTCTTTGTTCAGCGTGTTGACGCCATTAAGCCCTTGAATACTTTTTTCCAAACTGCTGCGCAGACTTCCCGCATTATCGATTGTCCCTCCGATCATTTCATGTGCAAGCGCAATAGAGACTTCATTTTTCTGAAGCTGTTTTTCAGACTGCCGTTTCGCTTCCATCGCTTCTCGCGCATTCGCTTCAGCTTCCAACGCCAATTGTTGGACTTTATCTAAGAAAGTATTGAAACTCTTCGCCGCTTGACCAATCTCATCATTCGAATCGATTCTGATCCGTTTGCCCAAATCCGCATCTCCCGCTGCAAGTTCTAATGCGATTTTATCGAGGTTTTCAATCGGTTCTGTCACCACTTTACGAATAATCGCGATGAGAAGAAGCAAAATGACAATATCCACCACCGACATAATCAGGACTTGACGTAACAATGAGTTTTCCGATTCGTTAATAATCGCTTCAACCGTATCAAGTTTTTTTGCCGAAAATGCGTATCCTACTTTCTCGCCCGAATAATCGGTGATCGGAATCAGCGTAACATAAAAACTCTCAGTCGTGAAAGAAGCCTCCGCCAGATCAAATTCGGCTTCATTTAATTCTTCCATCAGCTCTTTGTTAATCACATCTTCTTTGGCGGCAAGGGTCAGTTTCTCTCCGATGGTTGCCTTCCCTTTGAGCTCTTTAGCCGTATCCAAATAGCTATTATCCAGCGCTACAATCAAATCGGTATCAAAATTCGTTTTTAAATCTTTGATCACTGAATTAAGCCCCTGCATAAATTCAATCGATCCAAGATATGTCCCACCCGACACAATCGGCGCAATCCCGCGAAGCTCCATTCCTGCATTCCCCACTTCAATCGCAACCAGCGGTTTTCTGCTCTCCTTCACCGCGACAATCGTTTTTCGGAATCCGGACAAATCGTCGCCGAATTTTTCAGGTTTCCAAACCCGGATAAAACTACGGATATCTTTATCATGAACATGAATTTTGATATTCCCGAACTTCGTATTGTCTTTAAACTCTTTTGAGAGTGATTTGAGTCCGTTCAACGTCTGCATCCGATCCAAACTGGCTAGTCCGTTGACGACCGCGGCATTGGTGGCAATACTGATCGCATTGGTCAGTCCTACACTTTTTTTGGCTTCCAACGATTCCTCAAAAACCGTTTTCATCTCTTTGGCTTGTGTCTGGTACACATTATCTCTTATTTCCGAAACCGAAATAAAATAATTGACCAAAACGATGATAAATCCTACCCCTATCGATGCGATTAGAGGGATATGTACTTTTTGTCCTATGCTCAAATTGCTTTTGTTCATAAGGGTTTCCTTAACGTCTAAAAATTTTTGAAAGGGCTAACGGGCTGTAGTATAACGGAAGAGTGTAAAAATAGTGTAAAAAAGAACTATAAAGGCGTTAGCCGTTATAGTTTTCGAGGTATTTAGTATCGAAGTTATTGTTAATAAAATCGGGATTTTTCATCATTTTCTGATGAAAAGGAATCGTGGTTTTTATCCCGGAAATCGTAAATTCGCTCAGTGCGCGATGCATACGGGTGATCGCATCATCACGATCTTTTCCGTAAACGATCAACTTCCCGATCATCGAATCATAGGTCGGAGGCACAATATACCCCGCATGGGCATGAGTATCAATGCGGATATGACGTCCGCCCGGTGCGATCCATTGGGTGATTTTTCCCGGACACGGGAGAAATTTCACCGGATCTTCAGCCGTGATACGACACTCGATGGCGTGACCGCTGAGCTTCACACTCTCTTGCGGTGGAAGTTCTTTCCCTTCCGCCACCAAAATCATCATCTCGATCAAATCTAAACCGCTCACCATCTCCGAGACACAGTGCTCGACTTGAAGGCGGGTATTCATCTCCATAAAATAGAAATTTTTATCGGCATCGAGAAGGTATTCGAATGTCCCCGCCCCTTCGTACTTGATGTATTTTGTTGCCCGTACGGCCGATGCATGAAGTTCCGCCCGAATTTCAGGGGTTAAAGCAACGGCAGGTGATTCTTCGATCAGTTTTTGATGGCGCCGTTGCATCGAACAATCGCGCTCACCGATGTGCAACACATTCCCATGCGCATCGGCGATTATCTGCACTTCGATGTGACGTGGATTTTTGATGAATTTTTCCATGTAGATCGTTCCATCACCGAAAGCACCCATCGCCTCCGCTTCTGCCGCTAAAAAAGCGTTTTCGATGTAACTCTCTTCTTCGACCACGCGCATACCGCGCCCACCGCCGCCAGCTGCCGCTTTAAGGATAATCGGATAGCCGACCTCTTTAGCTCGAACTTTCGCATCATTAATATCTTTGATGGCGCCATCTGACCCCGGAACGACCGGCACACCCGCCGCGATCATCACCTCTTTGGCTTTCGATTTATCCGACATCATCACCATGACTTCAGGAGTCGGGCCGATAAACTTGATCCCATGATGGGTACAAATTTCGACAAAATGTTGATTTTCGGACAAAAATCCGTATCCCGGAAAAACCGCATCACACCCGCTAATCTCTGCCGCGGCAATGATCGCGGGAATATTGAGGTAGCTTTGAGAACTGGGTGCCCCTCCGATACAAATCGCGGCATCCGCCAATTTCAGATACGAGGCCTCTTTATCAGCCGTCGAATAAACGGCTACCGCCTCTTTGCCCATCTCTTTAATGGTGCGAATGGCCCGCAAAGCAATTTCGCCGCGGTTCGCGACGAGAATTCGTTTGATTTCCGCCATAATTAGAGCTTCTTCACGGCAAATAGCGGCATATCGTATTCGACCGCCTGTGCATCGGAAACCAAAACACTCAAAATTTCGCAGTCGAATTCGGCTTCGAGTTCATTCATAATTTTCATCGCTTCGAGTACCGCAATGACCTGACCTTTTTTGACGCGGTCCCCCGCTTTAACAAACGGTGCGGAATCGGGAGACGGGGCGGCATAAAACGTCCCCACCATCGGAGAGAGAATCATATCGCCGCTGATAGCCGGTGCTTGCGTGCTTGGAGCGGATTCGAGTGCCACAGGAGCTGCAACCGGAGCACTTGCAATACTGACTGGTGCAGCTGCCATCACTACGCCGCTGTTTTTTTCAAATTCAATCGAAAAAGCGTCTTGAGTAATTTTCATTTTTGATAGGCTGCTTGCATCAAATTCTTGCAAAAGGCTCTTGATTTGTTTCATATCCATAGGGAAAATGCTCCTAAAAGTTAGAGTATGTAGATGTGATATACTACCACAAAATATTTTAACAATGGATAATGGCATGGGTCTCAAAAGTGACAGCTGGATACGAAAAATGGCGTTAGAAGCGGGGATGATCTCCCCATTTTGCGAAGATCAAGTAGGGGTAGGCGTCGTCAGTTACGGCCTCAGTTCGTATGGATACGATATCCGTGTTACCAACGAATTTAAAATTTTTACCAACCTCAATTCGACCGTCGTAGATCCTAAACATTTTGATGATATGAACGTCGTTGACTTTACCGGCGATGTCTGTATCGTCCCTCCGAATTCGTTTGCATTGGCACGTACGGTAGAGTATTTTAAAATTCCCCGTGACGTCCTCGCGATCTGTTTAGGGAAATCGACCTATGCCCGCTGCGGGATCATCGTCAACGTCACCCCGTTCGAACCTGAATTCGAAGGTCACATCACCATCGAGATCTCCAATACCACTCCCCTTCCGGCAAAAATCTACGCCAACGAGGGGATCGCGCAAGTGTTGTTTTTACAAGGTGATGAGATGTGCGAAACCAGTTATAAAGACAAAAGCGGCAAATATCAAGGACAAGAGGGGATCACGCTTCCACGAATTTTAAAATAAAGCATGCTAAAATTACAAAAATATATTCCTTAAGGATTTTCTATGCTACATGAATACCGTGACATCATCACCCACATGAAACAAAACGATGCGGCAAATGCCCATTTTTTAAAAGTTTTTGACAAACACAATGAGCTTGACGACCAAATCACTAAAGCGGAAAACGGTGATATCCCGATGAGCGATATGGAGCTTGAAACGCTCAAAAAAGAGAAACTTCGCCTCAAAGATGAAGCGTATGCGATGATTATCGAATACAAAAAAGCCCACAACCTCTAATTTTTCACTTTCGTCTTCACAAAGACGAAGGTTCTTCTTTTTCTTTGATTTTGAGTAAACTTTTAGCTTTCAAGTGTTAGCATTTTCTTCACAAGTTATCACAAATTTTAATTTCAGGACTCTTCCGATGAACGCAAACGCAACGTTTAGCACATTAGCCGATTTTGGACGCGCTCTTCTCTCTCGCCCTACCTTATCCGAAGGGCTTCCGATGATCTCGGAATATGCCAAACAACTCAGCAATGCGGAACGTTCTTCGATTTTCATCCACAATCCCAATACCAAAATGCTCTGGACGGTACTTGCCGATGGGATCGAAAAAATTATGGTTCATGAATACGACGGGATTGTCGGAAGCACATTTCGCGAGGCCAAACCGATTATTGTTAACAACCCTTATGAGGATGAGCGGTTCTTGCACGCGTTTGATGACAAAAGCGGTTTTGTGACCAAGAATATCGCCTCCATTCCTATTTTTGATTCCACCCGTCATGTGATCGGGGTCTTTCAGCTGCTCAACAAGCCGGGAGATTTTTCCGATGCCGATCTGAAATTCATGATCTTTTTCGCCCACTACATCAGCGGATATCTTGAACTCGCCGCACGCTATAACGACAGCGGTACGCTACTCAGTAAGGTCGATGCATGAGTATGGAGATCTATAAACGGATTGCCGAATTCGGTAAAAAACTGACACAAAATGAAGATATCGAAGCTACCCTTCCTACCATTGCCGAAGAGGCAAAAGCTATTGTCAATGCCGAGCGATGCTCCATCTTTATCGTCGATACTGCCAACAAAATGGTCTGGACCAAACTCAGCGACGGCATCGGACGGATCGCCATCGGAATCGAGACGGGGATCGTTGGAGATACAGTCAAGAGCAAAAAAGCCCAAATCGTCAATGACCCCTATTCCGACAGCCGTTTTTTGGCCAAAATCGATGAAAAAAGCGGGTTTGTCACCCAAAACATCCTAGCCGTTCCTATCTTTAACTCTCGCCAAGAAGTGATCGGCGTTATCCAGCTGCTGAATAAATACAACGGCGATTTCAGTGAGAGCGATGAGGGAATTATCAGCTTCTTTGCCAACTATGTCAGCGGCACGTTAGAACTGGCACTTTTGATGGAAAAAAAATCATAAGAGTTCTTGTTTTATCCAGTAAGACAAAACATACAATCCCCATACATGCTGTTTAAACTTCCCCGTATGGGCGGTCTGAATGTATCGATCTAAAATGTCAGAATGAAATATCCCTGTCTGCTCATTGACCTCTTTGATCAGATGTATCCGTCCGGTAGAAATCAGCCACTCCATATACGGGTTTGAGAACCCTTTCTTTTTACGATTTAGGATCGTCTCATCCAGATACTTTTTTGCCACCTGTTTGAGCAAAGGTTTAGTCCCGCCGTTTCCTGTGCGAATCGATGGATCGATACCGATCACGGTTTCTGCAAGACGATGGTCTAAAAATGGGGATCGGGCTTCGATCGTATGAGCCATAGAGACCCGATCAAGTTTAGTCAAAAAATGTTCCCCGACAAAGAGCTTCAAATCGATGGCACTGTACCAAATGCTTGGATCTATATGCTCACTTGACTCGAACCCTTCACGGTACGGCGTCAAAAAACGGAGCGATTCGTTGTCACGTACATTGCGACGCATCAGTTGATTGAGCTGCAAATCGGTAAATTTTTCCCCTGAGGTTCGAAACAAAAGGGTCTCATCAAATATCCGCTTATACCACTCCCACTCCCGATTCATCGAAAAATGGGCATGAAAATATTTTTTAAGCCAATTTTTGTGCATCAGAGAGGCCGCTTTTTCGATATCGAGGTATTCAAAATACTGCCGATACCCTAAAAAGAGTTCATCTGATCCCTCACCGCTCAAGACCACTTTATACCCTTCCGAAGCAATTTTCTGAAACAGCAGATACAGCGGCAATCCCGCCGGATCGTTGAGCGGTTCATCCATCTGCCTCAGATACGTATCGAGATGGGTATCAAAATCCTCTTGGCTCATCACCACTTCGTGATGTTCGAGCCCCAAAGACTTAGCCGTATAACGGGCATTATCACGCTCATCGTACGATTGATACCCTTCATATCCGAGGGTAAACGTCGGAAGTTTTCTCCCCTGCTTTGCAGCCACCGCACAGATCATTGCACTGTCGATCCCCCCGGAGAGCAATGCGGCCATCGACACATCACACTCGAGCCGCATCTGCATCGACCTATCAAATCCTCGATCGATCGATTCCAATGCATCCTCCATCGTCAGAATTTGAGATGGGGGCGTCTCCAAAAGATCGTAATAGCGTTGTTTTACGATTACACCATGCTCATGGCAAAGCCATTCGCCGCTCTGCAATTTCTCGATCCCCTGATAAAACGTATGAGGCGGTGTCGGAGCTAAAAAACTCAAAAACGAGAGCATCGCTTCTTCATTCATTTGCACTGTAGATAGAAAAGGCCTAAGCGCTTTGATCTCCGAAGCAAAGACGAATCTATCTTTGCTCTGCATATAAAACATCGGTTTTTTACCGAAGCGATCGCGCACGAGATACGTTTTATCACCATCAATGAGAGCAAATGCAAACATCCCCTCCAGACGCTTGACACACTCGATCCCCCACTTCTCATACGCTGAGAGTATCACCTCGGCATCACTGTTCGTTTTCCAAGGGTATGGGGATAACTCATCACGTAAAACGCGGTGATTATAGATTTCGCCGTTAAAACTGAGCAGTAATCGTCCCCGTCGTATCGGTTGATGAGAGCGTTCATGTGTATCAGTAATCGAGAGTCGCTGATGGGCTAAAAACAGCCCATTCTCTTCAACAATTCCGCAGTGATCCCGCCCCCGATGAGACAATTTTCCAAGCGCTTCACGCGCCTTAGCAGCGGAATACTCCCCCCGAATCCCAAATACCCCGCACATTGTTATACACCCTCTTTATAAAAAGCTACCGTGCAGTCGTTCTCAAAATAGCCTCTTCGCCACTCCATGTAAGCTCCTAAAAAATGCCCCAACGCTTCCACATCCGAAGCCAGAAGATAGTTATACATATGCGATGTATCCTCCCCTTCCAAGAAGTTGAAGACAAATCCCCGCTGTGACACTTGATAACATCGTTGGATAAATCGGTGCGCTTCATAACGGGTCAAAATGTTCAGTGCCCCGCTGCATACATAAAACTCTGCACTCTCCAGTTCATCTTCAAGGACGTCGCATTGATCTATCCGTTGCCGCGTCCGCTCTCGTGCAACCTTCACCATCTTCTCCAATACATCCAAGCCTCGATACGAAAGATATTCTTTATTCCGCATCGGCAAATAATGGTATAAATGCCCAAACCCGCACCCGACGTCCATAATCTCTATTACGTCCGATGGAAGCAATTCCAACAGCTGATCAAAACGGATCTCCTGAGATGCCCGAGAGCGCCATTGAACACCTTGCGCACTGACCCCGTACTGTCGTATCGAAGCGTCATAAAATGCGGCATTATCAACTCTGCCCATAGCCCTACTGCCTTTCAATCGAAAAAAAGAGAGATTACTTTTTTTTTAGAACATTACGCTATTATTATAGCTTTAAAGAAACAAGAGTACATTGATAGTCTTCTTGATTCAATCTATCATTCATCCCACACTGTAAAAAAGGAACTTTTGATTTCATGTATCTTTTCACTTCTGAAGTCGTCTCCCCAGGCCATCCGGACAAATGTGCCGATATTATCGCGGACAGTATCGTTGATCGTCTGATCATCGGCGATCCGAAAAGCCGTGTTGCCAGCGAAGTGTTCGTTGCGGGAAAACATGTTGTTATCGGCGGTGAAGTCACTTCTAATGCTAACGTTACGACTGAAGAGTATAAACAAATTGCCCTCGATGCTTTGAAAAAAATCGGCTATGACGGAAATCCGAACTTTACACGTGCTGAATGCCTTCATCCGGACGATGTGGAAGTACAAGTCCTTCTAAACCGCCAATCTCCCGATATCAACCAAGGTGTCGATCAGGAAGATGGTGAGACCGGTGCAGGGGACCAAGGGATCATGTTCGGCTATGCCGATTGTGAAACGGCAAACTTCATGCCAAGCGCCATTACCTATGCTCGTATGCTGATGGAAAAGGTTTATCACTACGCATTAGCTCATCCTCATAAACTCGGTGTCGATATCAAAACACAAGTGACCATGGATTACGGATGCAAAGATAACTTTGAAAACTGCCAGCCTCAATCGATCCATACGATCGTCGTCTCTGCACCGTGTGTCAATACCATGAGCATCGACCAAGTCCGTGAACTTATTATGGAACTCATCCTAGACACAGGTTTGCCGACCAATCTTTTCGATCCAAAATCATGCATTATTCACATCAATCCTACCGGTAAATACGTTTCCCACTCCAGTCTTCATGACAGCGGGCTAACAGGACGTAAACTAATCGTTGACAGTTTCGGTGGTTATGCACCGATCGGTGGAGGAGCACAAAGCTCAAAAGACTATACCAAGGTAGACCGCTCCGGTCTTTATGCAGGGCGCTGGATCGCAAAACATATCGTTGCGGCAGGATTGGCGAAAAAAGCAATCGTTCAAATCAGCTATGCCATCGGAGTTGCTAAACCAACTTCCGTAGCTGTTGACACCTGCGGTACCTGTATAGAAGGATTAAACGATGATATTTTATCGTCATTCGTTCATGACAACTTTTCGTTGACTCCGAATTGGATCACCCGTAAGTTTGATCTTGATCACCCAAGCGAAACGACATTTTTATATGCTGATGTCGCTAGCCGAGGACAAGTTGGTCAAAGTGACTATCCATGGGAAAAGTTGGATGAATTAGAAATATTTTCAAAATTACAAAATCAATATCATTAATGATCAAAAAACTCAATAATATTTTAACAGCTAGAGATAAAAAATTTTTTTTCTTACTAGTTCTTTTTTCTATCGTTATTTCTGCTATTGAAGTAATTGGAATATCAGCTATTATGCCTTTTATGTCGATTGTGATGGATATGAAAATAATTCATTCCAACCAATACTTGACTTATTTTTATGAATTATTAAATTTTACTAATGATACTAATTTTGTCATAGTTTTTGGGCTAATATTGATAGGATTCTATATTTTTAGAAGTCTCATGAATATTTTTTATACATACTTAATGGCAAAATTTTCTCAAGGAAGATATTATCTTATTGTGTATAGATTATTTGAAAATTATATGGGTTTACCATATAAGGATTTTATCACTAAAAACCCATCTTATCTAACTAAATCAATAATATCTGAATCAAATATATTGGCAGCTTTGATGGCAGCTTCATTATTGATGCTGAGTGAATTGTTTGTAGTTGTTTTCATCTACATAATGTTATTGATTATAAATTTCAAGCTAACACTTTTATTAACTTGTTTTTTACTATTGAACGCCATATTAATGGTAAAAACAATATCCAAAAAAATAAAAAATCATGGTACGATAAGAGCAATGATGCAAAAATCTTTTTATGCAATCATCAATAAAAGTTTTGCTAATTTCAAGCTAATTAAAATACAAAGTAACGATCATATTGTTTTAAATGAATTTTCTAAAGCGAGTCATGGGTATACTCAAGCCAACATTATTGCACATACACTATTACAGGTACCGAAATTACTTCTAGAAGCCTTGGCATTCAGTCTAGTTATTTCGATAATTTTATATTTAGTTTGGAAATATCAAAATGATCTTACTACTGTATTATCCATCCTTTCGATGTTTATATTAGCACTTTATAGACTCATGCCATCTATAAATCGAATCATGAATAGCTACAACCAAATTCTCTTTTCGCACAAAGCATTAGATATTATACATAATGATCTAATGTATGCTAGTGAATTGTTGGGAGATAACAACATTGAATTTACAAAAGACATTTATATAAACAATATTAACTTTGAATATGAAGAAAAAAAGCCTATCTTAAAAAACATTACTATTTCTATTCAAAAAGGAGAAAAAGTAGCCTTTATAGGGGAAAGTGGAAGTGGTAAAAGTACATTAATAGATATGTTGATTGGTCTTTATAAACCATCTTCAGGTGTAATCAAAATTGATGGTGTACCACTGAGCGATAAAAATATAAAATCATGGAGAAAAAAAATTGGATATATTCCTCAGTCTGTTTATCTTTTTGACGGAACCATTGCTGAGAATATCGCGTATGGTAGCATATTTAATGAACAAAACATGATAAGGTGTCTAAAACAGGCAAAAATATACGACTTTATACAAACTAAGAATGGGTTGAATACATTAGTTGGTGAAAATGGAATCATGTTAAGTGGTGGTCAAAAACAACGAATAGCAATTGCCCGGGCTTTATACACAAATCCAGAAGTTTTAGTCCTTGATGAAGCCACATCAGCTTTAGATAGCGAGACCGAAAAACAAATCATGGATGAACTTTATGAACTTTGTCATAATAAAACTCTGATTATAATTGCTCATAGACTAAGTACTATAGAACAATGTAAGAAAATATATAAAATTGAAAATGGAGAAATTGTGAATGTTTAACAATAAAAACATTCTAATTACGGGGGGCACAGGTAGTTTTGGTAAAAAATATACTGAAGTCTTGTTAGCCAATTACAGGCCAAATAAGATTATCATTTACTCTCGTGATGAACTAAAACAGTTTGAAATGTCTCAGAAGTTTCATGATTCTTGTATGCGTTATTTCATAGGCGATGTAAGAGACGGTGAACGACTAAAAGAAGCGATGCGTGATGTAGACTATGTGATACATGCTGCAGCTCAGAAACAAGTTCCCGCGGCTGAATACAATCCAATGGAGTGTATTAAAACTAATATTCATGGTGCGGAAAACGTTATCAAAGCAGCAATTGCAAATAATGTTGACAAGGTTATCGCACTCTCAACAGATAAGGCAGCGAATCCCATCAATCTCTATGGCGCAACCAAACTTGCCTCAGACAAACTATTTGTCGCCGCTAACAATATGGTAGGAAATGGGCGCACACGTTTTTCAGTCGTACGGTATGGCAATGTTATTGGTTCACGCGGTTCGGTAGTACCGTTTTTTCAAAAACTGATCGATGAGGATGCTCAAGAGTTACCAATTACCCATGTTGATATGACCCGTTTTTTAATCACACTCGAAGATGGTGTTAAATTCGTTCTGAAAGATTTTGAACGGATGCATGGGGGAGAAATTTTCATCCCTAAAATTCCATCCATGTATATGACAGAATTGGCCAAAGCAATGGCACCGCATTTGCCACATAAGATCATAGGGATACGCCCCGGTGAAAAACTTCATGAAATTATGTGCCCTGCAGATGACAGTCACTTGACTCTTGAATTTCATGATCATTTTGTAATCTGTCCGACAATTCAGTTTTCCTACAAATCTGATTTTTCGTTAAATTTATTGGGCGAAAAAGGTGTTTCTGTGAAACAGGGATTCGAGTATAATTCAGGTAACAATACCCATTGGCTAACTCACAGTGAATTTCTAAAAATGGTTGAAAAATAAAATGAACTTCATCCCCTATGGTAGACAGTTTATTGATCAGAATGATATCGATGCGGTTGCAGAAGCTTTACAGTCAGATTATTTGACGACTGGTCCAAAAGTAAAAGAATTTGAAACCGCTTTAGCCAACTATTGCAATGTTAAATACTGTGTTGCCGTTTCCAATGGTACCGCGGCTTTGCATCTAGTATCTTTAGCGTTGCTCAGCCCTGGTGATAAAGTACTAACTACACCAAATTCATTTGTGGCAACATCAAACGGCATTCTATATGCAGGGGCCAAACCATTGTTTGTTGATATAGCCGAAGACGGAAACATCGATCTGGATTTATGCGAAGTTGAACTCAAAAAAGACCCCTCGATCAAAGCTATTTATGGCGTAGCTTTTAGCGGAAGGATGCTTAATCAGCAAAAGCTAAAGCATCTTCGAAACACCTATGGAGTGATTATTTTAGAAGACTGTGCCCATGCAATTGGTGCTACATACAATGGGATCAAAGCAGCTTCATGTGCCAATAGTGACATGTCGATTTTATCGTTTCATCCCGTAAAACATCTGACAACAGCCGAAGGGGGAGCGATTACGACCAATTCGAAAGAATTTTATGAAAAAATTCTACTTCTCAGAGCACACGGTATCGTAAAAACTCCTGATATGAAGCCATGGGAATATGAAATGAGGGAGCTGGGGTACAACTATAGGATTACCGATATCCAATGTGCACTTGGACTTTCCCAGCTAACAAAACTCGATCACTTCATTGACCGTCGTATCCAAATTGCTCAAAAATATGATGCCTCTTTTGCAGATACTCTCGTAAAACCGCTCTATACCTACGATGGAACATCATCCTATCATCTCTACATCGTAAAAATCGATTTTACAAAGCTGCGTGTTTCGAAAGTCGATCTTTTTAATAAGCTGAGAAAAAAAAATATTGGAATCCAGTTACACTATATTCCGATCAACAAACAACCTTATTACCGTTCATTGGGGTATGGCAATGAAACAACACCAAGAATGGATAACTATTATAGAGAATGCTTTTCTCTTCCAATTTATCCATTATTAAGCGATGAAGAACAATCATATGTGATAAAAACATTAATGGAAATTTTAAATGTATAATATTTTAGAAATAGCAAATACTCATGGAGGAAATATTGACTATGTACTAAGTTTGCTAAAAGAATTTGAAAAATTTAATAAAAAAGATAATTTTGGCATTAAATTCCAGCCGTTTAAATATGATAAAATTGCAACTAGTGATTATGAATGGTATAAAGTTTACGAAGAGTTATATTTTGATAAAAATTCTTGGCATATTATTATCGAAAAGGCTTATGAAACGAAAGATATTTGGCTCGATTTATTTGATGAATATAGCATTCAAATTACTAAGTTACATATAGATAAGGTTTATGGCATCAAGCTTCAAACATCAGTTTTAGACAACAGTGTCATATATCGTGAATTAAACAAATTGGATTTGTCTAATGTAAAATTAATTATAAATGTCGCTGGCAGAGAAAAAGAAGACATTAATAAGATTTTACAGAAATATAGTGAACTTGCAGTCAAAGAAATTCTTATTGAAGTTGGTTTCCAAGCATATCCAACTCAATTAGAAGATTCAGGTTTATCAAAAATAAAATATTTAAAAGATAATTTTGATAATAAAATAGTTTTTGCTGATCATGTTGATGGAAAATCGCAAGATGCAACAATACTACCACTCATAGCAGGAATGTATGGAGCAGATTGTATTGAAAAGCATATTATGCATAGCAGTTTAGAAACAAAATATGACTACTTCTCAAGTGTAGTCTTTAATACGTATGAAGAGTTAATCTCGTTACAAAAAAAATATCTTCCCCTAACAAATAGCTCATTTATAAATTCAGCCGAATTAAACTATTTAAAAACTACACATCAGATACCATTACTGAATCTAGCTAAAGAAGCAATGACTTTAATAGACATTAATTGTGATTTAAAATTTAGAAGATCGAATTTGAATGGCCTAACTCTGGAAGGTGTGAAAGATTTAATAACTAATAAGTATATTTTAAACAAGCCTAAATTAGAAAATCAGCCTTTAAAAAAAGAGGATTTTAAAAAAGCAAATATAGCAGCAATTATCGCGTGTAGATTGAAATCAACAAGATTACCAAAAAAAGCGATACTTGATGTTAATGGATTAAGTTCTATTGAATTATGTATTAAAAATACACTTAAATTGAATAATATTAATCATGTTATTTTAGCAACATCAGATAATGAGCAAGATAGTGAATTAAAAAACTATACTTATAATGAAAGTGTAATTTTTCATCAAGGCGATCCAGATGATGTCATACAAAGATATATAGACATTATTGATAAGCTAAAAATAGATATATTTGTCAGAATTACTGGCGACATGCAATATGTAAGTTCTGAGATTACTGACTATCTGTTAAAAAGTCATTTTGAAAATGGAGCTGATTATACTGTTGCTAATGAAGTTGCCGTTGGGACAGGCGTAGAAATTATTAATTCAAGTGCATTAAAAAGAATAAAAAAATACTTACCTAACACTCAATATTCTGAATATATGAACTGGTATCTGATAAATAATCCAGATTTTTTCAAGCTAAATTTTGTTGACCTACCAAAAAAATGGATTAGAAACTATAGATTAACACTTGACTATCAAGAAGATCTAGATATGTTTATTCAAATTGAAAAGTATTTCAAAGAAAATAAACTAGAATATTCTTTGGACGAATTGTTTAAATTTTTAGATAACAATAAAGATATTAGTTCTTTAAATTCTCATTTAACACTCAAATATAAAACAGATCAGAATCTAATTGATACACTAATTAGAGAAACTAAAATAAAATAACTTGGATGTTTAAAAACATACTTTTTAGAGCTGATTCCTCCTCGTTAATAGGAACGGGACATATTATGAGAGATCTTGTATTGGCTAGTCAGTTTGCCAAGGCTAATATTATCTTCGCTACAAGAAATCTGCCTGGTAATATCAATAATAAAATATCTTCGAATGGATATAAGATAGAAATACTAGAATCTACAGATCTTGATGAATTAATAAGTAAAATCGATAAATATGCAATAGATCTTCTAGTAATAGATCATTATATGATAGATTATGAATATGAAAAGTGCATAAAAGAAAGAACTAAAGTTAATATCTTAGCTTTTGATGATACTTATGAAAAACATTACTGTAACATACTTTTAAATCATAATGTCAGTGCCGATAGTGCGAAATATAAAGGTTTATTAAAAAAAGATTGTGAACTCAGATGCGGACCAAAATATACATTAATAAGAGATGAGTTTATAATTGAAAAAAAAAACCTCAAAAGAAATCATACAAAAAGCAATAATACAGTTTTTGTTGCAATGGGTGGAGCTGATTCATTCAATATGAATATACAAATACTTAAGAAACTAAAAAAATTTAAAAATTTGCAAGTTAGTCTTGTGACAACAACTGCAAATAAAAATTTAAATTCACTCAAAAAATATGTATCAAATAATAAAAATATTACTTTATATATTAATTCAACTAACATAGCAAAAATTATGAATGATAGTGACTTTGCGATTATAACACCAAGTGTAGTTGTAAATGAAGTAATATATATGAAGTTACCATTTATTGCTATATATGTTGCTGATAATCAAAAAGATATATATGAATATCTAAATTCAAAAGGCTTTTATTGCTTGAAAAGCAATAATCTAAATAAATTAAATCAAGACATAAAAAAAATCAGACTGTCGTATAATTATCATAAAAATATGCGGTTAATAAATCAAATTGAAGGTCAAATGAAATGAGTCAAATATCTATTAATGATAAAATTATAGGTGATAGCCAGCCAGTATATATCATAGCTGAGATTGGAAGCAATCACAATCAAGATTATAATATTGCTTTAGAAATGATTGACAAAGCTAAAGAAGCGAATTGTGATGCTGTCAAATTTCAAACTTTTTCTGCTATAAATCATTATTCAAAACTTACGCCATTACACTCTAAATATGAAAAAAACATACACCAATTAATCGAAGAACTAGAAATAGATCGAAGTTGGCATGCAAGATTAAAAAAGTATTGTGACAGTATTGATATTCACTTTTTTTCATCACCATGTGACTATGACGCTATTGATGAAATGGTTAATTTAAAAACAGGTCTTTTGAAAGTTGCTTCATTTGATTTAACCGATATTAAACTGATTGAGTATATGGCAAAAACTGGTTCATCTCTTCTTATGTCAACTGGGTTGGCAACTTTAAGTGATATAGAAAATGCTGTTAATGCATGTAGAAAAATTGGGAATGAAAATTTTGCACTACTTCAATGCACATCACTATATCCAGCACCAGCACATCTGTCTAATTTAAAATCTATGGCAACAATTAAGCAAGCCTTCAATTGTGTAGTAGGCTACTCTGATCATACAATGGGCGATCATATACCTTTAGCCGCAGTTGCCATGGGTGCTAAAATAATTGAAAAACATTATACTTTAGATAGGAGTATGAAGGGGCCTGATCATTCTTTTGCCATGCAACCAGATGAATTAAAAGATATGGTTTTAAAAATCAGAGATGTTGAAGCAGCAATCGGAGATGGGATTAAAAATGGTCCTCGGGAAGAGGAAAGAGAAAATTTTAATTTAAGAAGAAGTTTAATAGCAAAAAAAGATATACACAAAGGTCACACGATCACAGAAGAAGATATTATTATTAAGAGACCTGGATATGGTATATTACCTCAATTTTATGACATTGTCGTTGGCAGAGAAGCCAAAGATGATATAAAAGCTGATGAATGGATTACATGGGAGAAAGTATGAAAAAAAAACTATTGATATCTGGTCTTGGTGGTTCTCTTTTCCCTTACTTAATAGAACATTTAAAAGGAAAGTATACGCTAGTGTTAATGGATAATAATCCAATTGTAAAACAGTTGTATCATGACCAAAATGTCTTTATAGTCCCTTTGGTTTCAGAAGATAAATTTGAAGATGAAATATCAAAAATAATAAGACAAAACCATATAGACTTTTACATTCCATTAATTGACGAAGAAATTTTAAAAGCAATATCTATAGCACGCAGCACAGGAATAAAGGTATTGGCTCCATCCGAAGAGTTTGTAAACTTAGCCCTCAATAAATATTTACTTATGAAAAAGTTAGAGAAAGAGAAGATATCCAGTATTAAAACAATTATGGCTGATCAATACAGAAATGATATAGGTTATCCTCTATTTTTAAAACCCAATATAGGCAGAGGTAGCAGAGGAATTAAAAAAATTTATAATCAAGAGGAATTTGAAGCATACTTTATACTTGAGAGATATGATAAAAAGCAAATATTAGTACAACCATTTATAGAAGGCGATGAGTATACAGTAAGCGTAACAGTAAATAATTTAAATCAGCTGATATCAATAGTTCCAAAGTTAGTGTTTACAAAAGATGGTATTACCAAGCATGCTAAAAGTTTAAAGCATGAAAAGATAGAATCAATATGCAAAAAAATAGTTCATGTATTGAAACCATGTGGATCGTTCAACGTTCAATTGAAATTACATGAAGATGAAGTATTTATTTTTGAAATAAACCCAAGGTATTCAACAACATTGGTTTTAAGCATAGAAAGCGGTGTGAATGAGATAGATCTGAATATATTAAATTATGACAATCCTAACATTAAATATATTTCAACTTTCAAAGAAGTTAGTTTACTCAGAAGATGGGAAAACGTTTTTTATGAATAACATTTTAGTTGTAGGTGGTCTAGGTTATATTGGAAGACATTTTAAACAAGTATTTCCTGATATGATTTATACAGATCGCTCCCATTTTGATCTTAACAATATTCATGAGATTGAAAATTTCTGTAAAAATATCAAAATTGATATTTGTATTATATTGTCCGCTAAGATTTCATATGACAAAAACATTAATTTTGATGAAGAACCTTTTAAAACCAATCTTGGTGGGTTAAATAACCTACTAATAACTTTAAAAAATAAAAGTAAAGATATTAAGATCATATATTTCAGCTCTATGACTGTATACAGTAATGACAATAGTTCCCCGGTAAGTGAAGAGTCAAATTTATTGCCTCTACATAGCTATGGATTATCAAAAGTATTTGCCGAGCAGTTAATCAAATATTATGATTTAAAATCTGTTGTCATTAGGATTCCTGGTGTTTACGGGGGTGACAGGAAAGCCGGTTTTATTTACAATACTATATTTAAATTGAAAAATAATGAAGATATAATTATAGATACTGAGGATTTAGGTTACTGGGAGACTATACATATTTTTGATTTAATAACTATCTTTAAAGAATTTCTTTCTAAATACAAATTTAACACACGAAACGAAGTTTTTAATCTTGCTTATGGTGAAGAAACAGATTTTATTAAAACAGTAGAGTTTTTAAAAAGCAAATTGAATTCAAAAAGTTCTATTACTATCAATAAAAAATATAAAGATTTTTATCTCTCAAATCAGAAAATATCTGATTATCTTCCAGAAAAATTAAGTTACTTCAATTCACTTGAAAAATATTTATATAATATTAGCAAGCTAAATGACAAGGTTGAAAATGTTTGAAAAATATTTAACACTTAAAAATTTTCCACTTTATTATGGTCCATTGGGCGAAGTAATTTTAAAAGACTTACCTAGTAAAATAGACTTGGAAATAGGCTTAGACACAAATTATGATATTATCAGGTTGAATATTAATGAGGAACTTACAACTTTACTCGATAAAACATACAGCCTTGGAAGTAATCCATCAGTACCACTAGGCAAAGGAGAAATACAGTCTAGGGTTATGCATAGTGTCCTACAAGAGCTTGAGACTTTATCTAAAAATCAAGTGGATTATAAAGTTGTAGAAGTAGGATGTGGAGAAGGACATCTATTAAATAATTTAGGAAAGCTTGGGTGGACAGTTAAAGGTTATGAGATTTCACCAATAGCAAAAAAAGCTAGAGAAGAGTTTAATATTGACATTGTTCAAGATTACTTCACCTATAAGGATGGATCTAAATATAATCTGATTTTTTCTTATAACGTATTGGAACATATTATTAATTTAGAAGAATTTATACTGCAAGGGTATAAAAGTTTAGAGGAAAATGGAATCTTTTGTCATATTGTACCTGATTGTGAACATATGCTAAAACAAGGTAATTTGAGGGTACTCTCTCATCAGCACGTTAATTATTTTACATCAGAAAGTTTAAGATCTCTCTTTACTAAATTTGGATTTTCGGATGTACAGGCTAAAACAATTACTCCTGGGAATGGATTAATGGTTTTTTGCTATAAACAATCTTTCAACAAAACCAATCAAATACGGTGCTTACCAAATCATTCTAAACAGCTCGTAACTACTTTTTCTACAAAATTAAGCGATTCTTTAAGAAAATTAGAAAGTTATTTAAATGAGTTACTAAAAGAAAACAAAACCGTTGCTTTCTATGCAGGAGGAATGTCTGAGTATATATTATTAAATAGAAAAGAAAAAATTTTATTTATAAATAGTGACCCAATGATGCATGACAAGAAGATTTTTTATAATTTAAGTCCAATCAGTTCACCTACAATATTATTAACCTATCAGCCAGATGTCATTATTGTATTTGCATCAAATTATTTTACTGAAATTGCTAAATATCTGAAGAATGAATTGCAAATAAGACCGCCAACCAAAATAATTTCTATTGATGAAGTAATTTTTTAATCATGACCTATGTAATTGGTGATATTCATGGTGAAATAACAAAACTTAAATCATTAATGACACAACTCACCAGTATCGATAAACTAATTTTCATAGGAGATTACATTAATAAAGGAGAAAATTCAAAGCAAACTTTAGACTTTTTAATTTATATTAGCAAAAAATACCATGCAATTTTCTTGATGGGAAATCATGAATACTACTGGTTAAAATACATTAAAAATGGATTTCATAAAGAAAAATTACTAAAATATGGACTATCCACTTTAGAAGATTTTAAGATACCTTTAAAAGATGTATTTCATACTATATATCTTCCCTACAAATCTTTTTTTGATAATTTAAAATCCTATTACCAAACAGAATCATATTTTATTTCTCACTCAGGTGTAAATCTTAAATATATAAATAGTAAACTAGAAGATATCCCAGATGAAGCTTTTTTGTTTGAAAGATATGATTTTATACGATATCAGAACAAGTTCCAAAATAAAATAATGATTTTTGGACATACAGCTTTTGCTTATCCATATATAGATGATGTTAAAATAGGAATTGACACGTCAGCAGTATATGGTACATCAAATTCCTTAACTGCATACTGTTTAGAAGAGAATAGCTTTATCGACCATACTGGAAATAAAAAACACATATCGGAGTACAGTAAAAATTCTTGCCCTATAATTATTAGGAATGATCCATATAGAAGGATATCTCAATGAAAAAAATTTTAATCATAGCTGCTCATCCCGATGATGAAGTACTAGGATGCTTTGGTACTGTAGCAAAACTTATTGCCGAAGGCCACGAGGCATATACTCTTATCTTAGGCGAAGGGAAAACAAGTAGAGAACAGACTAGTAATCATAAGAGTGAACTAGAGTTATTAGAAAATGAAATAAATTCAGCGAACAACAGTATAGGCATTAAAAAAATATATAGAGAATATTTCCCAGACAATCAATTTGATACCATTCCATTACTAACTATTGTAAAAGCCATTTCAAAAGTTAAAGATGAAATCAAGCCAGACATTATTTTTACTCACTACAGCGCTGATTTAAATGTGGACCATCAAATAACCTATCAAGCTGTTATAACTGCAACTCGTCCAATGGAAAATGAAGCTACAAAGGAAATTTATAGTTTTGAAATACTTTCTTCGACGGAATGGAACTATCCATTATCTTTTCCCCCTGATATTTTCTTTGATATCAGTGAAACACTTGATTTCAAAATAGCTGCGATGGAAATGTATGAATCAGAACTTTGTCAATACCCACATCCGAGAAGTTTAGACGGTATAAAATTAAATGCAAAATATCATGGCATGCGGATTGGAAAACTTTATGCTGAAGCATTCAAATGTGTTAGAATTATACGCTAATGAAAGTTGCAATCTTAACCTCACCTAACCAATGGTTTACTCCTTATGCAAAAATCTTAAAAAGTAGAATTGTAAATTCTGACCTTTTCTATCAACATGAAGAGATAAACGATACATATGAAGTTATGTTCATATTGGCTTATCATAAAAAAATTGAGTCTTATTATTTAAAACAGCATCAATATAATTTAGTTATACATGAAAGTAAATTACCTGAAGGAAAAGGATGGGCACCTTTCTTCTGGCAGATTTTAGAAGGTAAAAATGAGATTACGTTCACAATGTTTGAAGCCACAGATCAAATAGACAACGGCCACATTTACATGCAAAAGGTTCTTGTTTTAAATGGATTTGAACTACACGATGAGCTTCGAGAAAAACAGGCAAATTTAACATTAGAAATGTGTACAGAATTTTTATCCACGAAAGATAATATTATCCCGCAAAAACAAAAAGGCGAGGCTAGTTTTTATAAAAAAAGAACTCCAAATGACAGTCAATTAGATATCAACAAAACACTTCATGAACAATTCAATTTATTGCGTATAGTTGATAATAAGAATTACCCTGCTTTTTTCGAAATCAATGGTCATAAGTATTATTTGCACATTCAAAATGTAAATGAAAACTAAACTCCCTTTTTTAGCCACTACCGCACTCCGTGAATTTTGGGATGAGAACAGCGATATTATTATGCTTGGAAAGTGGTGTGACCCTTTCGATACGACATATTTTCCAACAATGCCATATCTTTGGAAGAAACAAGCTTCCATTGGTTCCGCAATTTTAAAGTGTTCAGAATATTATGATTTTTGTTTAGATATTTTAACTTCTGAACTAAATACGTATCACCAATTAAATAACTCTAAACATTATTATAAAATTTTATTCGGAGAATGGTTATATCATTATGTCAATGTACAATATGATAGGTTTATGTCTATTTACTTGTTTTATAAGACATATGGTAATTTTGATACAATTCTTTTAGATAGATCCCAATTTTATAAACCATTAAATTTCATAGATTTTATTCATTCCGCCCAAAAAGATGAATATAATTTGCAGATATACAGTAACGTCATTGAATTTCTATTCAAAAATAAACACTTTCAAGCTAAATCTTTGAAATTAAATCTTCAACATACACAAATCACAAAACGAGAGTCTCTAAAATCAAGTTTGTTGAGACATTTATCTAAACTTTTATCTTTATTCCATACCCAAAAAATTATTATATGTGAACCATATTTTCCTAAGAGATCATTTATATCTATTATAAAACTGTTATTTAAAAGTAGATTTCGCCTTATTATTGACAATATGTACCATTTCAATTATAAAGATATCAACACAAACTTTATCGAGCATAACCCTATAAAAATTAAGACAAATAATAGATTTAAGCAGTATATAGCACACACAATCTTAGATGATATTCCATCTCTCTATTTTGAAAACTTTCAAATTATTAGAAACTTTACTTTAAATCATTATAAATATAAATCAAAAATATTTTATACAGCATTCGGACTTTATGGTAATATTGAAGCAAAAATTTATTTAGCTGAAAACTACCATAAAATAAAAATTTTTTCTCATCAACATGGCGGTTTATATGGATGGAGCAGTAGTTTATGGGGAGAAGAGTACGAGAGAAGTATTAGTAACTTTTTTCTCACATCTGGATGGAAAGAAAATAATCAAACCATCCCTATAGGACTTCCTTTTTTGCATGGATTTAAACACAATTTTACTATTTTAAATCAAATAACATATATCACCACTGCTTCTCCAAAATATTTACTTCGCTTTCAATACTATCCTACTAGTTCTTATTATTTAGAACAGCATTACTTGTTAATGCAATATTTTTTTCAAAATTTATCACCAATATTATTGAATCAATCTTTTCTAATAAGAACCTATCACAGTAATGAAAGTATAAAAATGACAAAAAAATTAATTAATACAAACAATTATTCGATCCAGTTCGATTCTACGAGCAGTATGTTAAAATTACTCGAACAAAGTAAACTATTAATTTTTGATCATTTTGGTACAACGATGATTGAAAGTTTATATTTAAATAAACCTACAATCATTTTTTTTGATCATAATATCTTTAAATTTAGAACAGACTTCCAAGAAATTCTACAACAACTCATAAAGGTCAAAATTGTACATACTAATGCAAAAGATGCAGCAATTCATGTCAATTCTATAGCAAATGACATTGGCCAATGGTGGAACTCTATCGAAGTTCAAGAGGTCAGGGGGAAATTTACTCAGAACTACGCTAAATGTTATCCTGATTGGGATACAAAGCTTATCAATCTATTCAATCAAATAATATAAATGCTGGTTTTAATTTGGTATCATTCTAAAACTATAAATAAATACTAATTAGCCAAAACAATACAACAATCAAGGTAAGGGAAATAAATGAGCCAAATTTTATCCGTCAATGAAATTATGGAAAAAAATATCAAAAATAAAATTACTATAACAAAATTCAATAATTTAAAGGAAATGGCTTTTAATAATTTTGTTGAAGGAACTTTGTTTATTGTTGACGATAAAGATAATCTAATCGCTGTATTAACAGATGGGGATGTAAGAAGATGTTATTCAACAGAAAATCATAATATTATTGATTTTTTATCAAATACACCGATAACAATATCATCAAATGACACTTCTTCGATTGCATTAAGGATATTAAGAGAACACAATATCAATATTCTTCCTGTACTAGAAAATAATAAACTCATTGGTTACATAACCTTACATATGCTTATTAATAATTTTTCTCCTGAAAGATTGTATATAACTGGTAATGAAAAAGACATCGATGACAATACTGAACGACATTTGGCAAGATATAAATTTGCTTTAAATTTTATTCATGATGGTTACGCACTTGATTGTGCTTGTGGCTCTGGCTATGGTAGCAATATAATCGCACAAAAAGCAAAAAAAGTTCTTGGTGTTGATTTATCTGAAGAAGCCATTGAATTTGCAAATAGTCATGTGAAAAACAGTACTATTCAATTTCAACAAAACAACATTGATAATTTAATGTTTGAAGATAGCACGTTTGACAATATTATTTCAATAGAAACATTAGAGCATGTCCCCAATAATGTATTTTTAAGATTCTTAGATAATGTTGCAAAATGGCTAAAACCCAATGGAATCTTTATTGGTTCATCTCCGATGTTACGATACAAAGATGGAAAGCCTTTTATTACAAACCCATATCATATCAATGAAATGCCTAAAGATGAATTTATCAATGCAATTTCCATGAAACTAAGAAATTTTGAAATTCACTTTTACTATCAAGATCAAGATACATTTTTACCTTTAAGTCATGAAAATACAGGGTTTTGTATCGTTATAGCAAGGAAAAAACAATGAATTATCAGGAAACTTTAAAAAAAAGCATCAATCGAGTTGAGAAATTAGTTAATGATAATCTTGTCCTAGATAAAAAAGGTTTTCCATTACCAAGCTGGATTGAACTTAGCCCTATTGATGTTTGTAATCGAACATGTGTATTTTGTCCCAAAGCGGATCAATCTATTGCGCCTGATCAAAATCATGTATTACCGGAAGTTTTGTACACTAAGATGGCCAAAGAACTCCGTGAAATAGGATTCAAAGGGACCATAATGCTTGCAGGATATGGAGAACCGCTTTTAAATAAAAACATATCAAAAATGATTCAAGAATTTTCTAATTTTTGTAATGTTGAAATTACTACAAATGGAGATCCTTTAACAATAAGCTTGATTAAATCCCTCTATGCATCAGGGGTAAAAAAAATCATTGTCAGCATGTATGATGGTGAAGAACAAATCAAACAATTTGATGACATGTTTACGCAAGCATCTATCACTAAAGAACAATATATACTCAGAGACAGATGGTATACAAAAGAAGAAAATTATGGCGTCAAGTTAACTAACCGAGCTGGAGTATTAGGAAATTCAAATTCAATAACTACAAACTCTAAGTGTTATTATCCTTTTTACTCAATGATGGTCGATTGGAACGGAGATGTCTTTTTATGTACTCAGGACTGGAATAGAAGAATTAAAACAGGCAATCTAATGCTAAATACTGTTCTAGAAGTTTGGACTTCCAACATAATAAATAAATACAGAAAACACTTATTTGAAGGAAATAGAGATTTACCTCCATGTAATAGATGTGATGCGGATGGCAAATTACATGGTGAAGAATATGCTGAAATATGGAAAAAGAATATTGACAGTTTTAAATAAAGTAAAATTTTTTTATAAAAAAACGAACTTTGACGATTTTGAAAATATTATCAATAGTGTCTTCACCATAGAAAGTGATATTTCGGCACGTTTTCTTCAAAGAATATTAATTAGTACAATTACGAAACGATCTAGAATCAATATTTTTGATATCAAAATATCAATATTGTCATTTTCTCTTTTCATTCCGATCATATTCTATTTATTATTAAGTCTTTTATTGGGAAACTTTTCAAAAAATAAAAAACATCAAGCAGACATCATTTTGGAATTGTGGAATAAAAGTGAAAAAGATAATGAAAATGCTTTGAACAGATTCTATAGCAACATGATCCCATATTTTAAGAATTACAACCTGTATCTTTTTCAAACAAGAAATACTAACACTAAATTATCCAAAAAATACAGCTTAGATGTTATTGTATCCAATGACATCTTTCTAAACAAAAATGATTCTATAAAATTATTAGTTAAAACATTACTCAATCTAAAGAAAATTTTTACCCTGACGTACAGAAAAAAGATAAACTTTATATATTTATATGCAAAGTTTTTTTACCATTTTATTTTGTATACATTAAAAGCACAGCAAATCTCTAACATAAAATACCTTATTAGCGCAGGTGACAATTACTATGATGCTTTAATGTATAAAATTTACCAAAATAATAATATTCACAACATCTGTTTACTACAAACTTCAATGAGAGGTGAAGACTACCTATCAAGCTTTTTTATTACATGTGATCACTATTTCAAATTAGATCAACAGCTTCCAGACAATTTCCTTGGATTGAAAGCTTATCAAAGTGTAACATATACAGGATCGGTAAGATTATATAATACTATTTCATCAATCAATATACAACAACCAAAATTTGACATTGTCTTTTTAGAAACACCATTTTACAAAGAAAATATTTTAGATCCAAACAATTCACTATATTTACATTCTAAAGCATACTTTGAAACTTTACAATTATTATCTGAATTTTCGAAACAATTCCCAAAATTAAAGATACTCTATCGAGTAAAAAGGCTAATGTATGATAGAGGACACACATTTTTTTTAGAAAAACGTGATGAAATCCTATCTAGCTCAAATATAATTTTTGATTCCAATTTGCATGCAAATTCGTATGAAGCAATCTTAAATAGCCAATTAATAATATATGTAGTCACAACAATGGGGGTAGAAGCAATTACAATGGGTAAAAAAGTATTATGCTGCAATTTAGAAAAATTCCCTTTTTTACTTTCTGATAAAGATGAAATTGGTGTGCTCACAAAAAATGATTACTTTAAATTTGAAAAAAAAATATTATATTTACTTTCAGATCATGATATACACATCAATACTTATTTCGAGGAAAAAAGAAAAAAATATGGAAATATCATGGACAATCCAAATTTAATCATATTGCAAACATTAAATCTAGGAAACTGAATGTCATTAAAAGAAAAACTTCATACCAATAGTCTTACCATCGGGTCATGGATTACTATTGCTCATCCGTCTATTATTGATATCATGTCGAGTGCAGGCTTTGAATGGCTGGTTATCGATATGGAACATACCTCAATTGATCTATCTCAAGCACATATCCTTATCTCAACAATTCAAGCATGGGGAATGAAAGCACTCGTGCGTGTCAGTAAGAATGAAGAAGTGATCATTAAGCGTGTCCTTGATATGGGGGCAGATGGGATTATAGTTCCAATGGTGAAGTCAAAAGCAGAAGCAATCGAAGCCATTGAATATGCCAAATACCCTCCAATCGGAAAACGAGGTGTTGGTCTATTCCGTGCACAGCAATATGGAATAGGTTTTAACGAATATAAAGAATGGGTGAATGATGAGCTTGTAATAATCGCTCAAATAGAACATATTGAAGCAGTCCACAATATCGATGAAATTATTACCACTGAAGGTATCGACGGTGTTATAATAGGTCCTTATGACCTATCCGGTTCTATGGGATACCCGGGAGAATACCATCGTGAGGAAGTACAAGCTGCTATCGCAACAATTCTAGATGCATGTACTCATCACAACATCCCGTCAGGATTTCACGTTATAGAATCAGATCCAAAAAAACTGCAAGAACGAATTGCACAAGGATGTACATTTCTTGCCTACAGTTTAGACTTTTTCTTTTTAGGTGATTGTGCCCGCAATGGTATGAATAAGATTAAAGAGGATATACAGCAATGAAAATAATAGCGATTATCCCTGCTCGAATGGGTTCAAGCAGATTTCCCGGAAAACCAATGGCTGATATATGCGGTATGCCTATGATCGGGCATGTTTATAAACGTGTTAAGATGAGCAGTCTTTTAAATGAAGTCTATGTTGCTACATGCGATCAAGTTATCTTTGAGTACATCGAATCAATAGGTGGCAAGGCGATTATGACTAGCAACTGCCATGAACGTTGTAGTGACCGATGTGCCGAAGCAATGCTTAAAATTGAAAAAGAAACAGGAGAAAAATGCGACATTCTGGTGATGGTGCAAGGAGACGAACCTCTCACTTTCCCGGAAATGATCGATGAAGCAGTCGGACCCATGATTGAAGACCCTACATTGCTTATTACCAATCTCGTAGCAGACCTCGAAACCATAGAAGAATTTGAAAACCCTAATGAAGTTAAAGTAGTAATGGATAACCATGGATTCGCGCTTTATTTTTCTCGAGAACCAATCCCTAGCCGTAAAAAAGGCGTTTTAGACGTACCAATGAAAAAACAAGTCTGTGTTATCCCATTTACACGTGACTTTTTACTTGAATACAACGATATGAAACCTACACCACTTGAAATTATTGAATCTGTAGATATGATGCGGATTTTGGAAAATGGTCAAAAGGTGAAAATGATTCCGACCAAGCATAAGACTAAAGCTGTTGATACACTGGAAGATCTGGAAAAAGTTATTCAGATAATGAAAAATGATAACCTTTATAAGGAATATGTATGTCATTGAAAAAAAACATCTACAATCTAATCAAAAAATCTTATACGTCAGTACCTAAGTTCATTCCTGGATATACTGGAAAAAGGTTATGCGCTGAAAGCGCTGAAGACTTAGTTATCATAGATACTATAAATACATCGATTGGAAAAATAAAATATTTTTGCTTTGGATGGTTACCTCTTTGGCGTTCCCAAACACTTTTCACAAAAGAACCTGAAACAATCGAATGGATCGATAAAATGGAAATAGGTAGTTTATTGTGGGATATAGGTGCAAATGTGGGTTTATATTCAGTGTATGCTGGAGTCAAAGGGCTTAGAGTATGTGCATTTGAACCATCAGCACTAAATACTTTTTTAATCTCTAAAAACATTGAATTAAATAATCTAAAAGATAACGTCACTTTATTTCCTATAGCAATATCTGATAAAAATGAATTTGGTTATTTGAATATGACAAGCACTGAGCTAGGCGGGGCTTTAAACGAATTTAACAAAGATGATTTAGAAAGTGTACACGCTGGTAAATGTAGTAGAGATGTTGTATTCAAGCAGGGAATGTTCGCATACTCAATAGATGAAATGATTGAAAAATATGGATTTGACATACCTAATTACATCAAAATTGATGTTGATAGCATAGAAGACAAAATCATATTTGGTGCGAATCGAACATTAGCGAATAATGGCGTAAAAGGTATTCTAGTAGAGTTAGATGAAACTGAAGAACGAACAGACAAATTAATTGAATTTTTAGCTGATAAAGGGCTCTTTCTTAAAGAGAAAAGACAAGCGGAAATGTTTAAAAGCAGTGAGTTTCAAACACAATATAACTATATTTTTGAGAGAGAATAAAAATTGAAATATTTAGTAACTGGCGGGGCAGGCTTTATAGGAAGTGCTATCGCCAGAAAACTTTTAGAAAAAGGTCATCAAATATATATTATTGATAATTTGCGAACCGGCACGTTAGACAATATACCAGACAATTCTACCTTCATCCATGGAGACTTTAGTAAAGACGAAACTATCGCCCAACTACACAATACACATTTTGATGCTATTTTCCATATCGGTGGACAGTCATCAGGAGAAATTAGTTTTGAAGACCCTGAATATGATCTCAGCACAAACACATTATCTACTTTAAAACTACTACAATATTGTATAGATACAGGATGTAAAAAATTCATTTATGCCAGCACTATGTCTGTTTATGGTGAATTAAGAGGGCAAGAACAATTTTCAGAATATGATCCAACTAATCCAAAATCTTTTTACGCTGTTGGAAAATTGGCGAGCGAACAATATATGAAAATATTTTCTGATCAGTTTGGCATTGATTATACTGCTTTACGCTATTTCAATGTTTATGGGCCTGGACAAAATCTTGAAAATCTGAAACAAGGAATGGTCAGTATTTACCTTAAACAGTTTCTTGACAAGCAATTTAATCAGGTGATCGTCAAGGGTGATCTTCTACGTTTCAGAGACTTGATTTATATTGACGATGTCGTGAATATCACTGTTACCGCTTCATATGATTCTCGTTTTTCGAATCAAATACTTAATGTGGGTACAGGAATTAAAACAACTGTTCAAGAAATTTTGAACTTAATTCAAAAGTATACGTCATCTTCTAAACCTATCTGTATCACTGAAGGAACACCTGGTGATCAGTTTGGTATTTTTGCCGAAAACACCAAACTTTTAGGCATCTATGATGAACACCTTACCCCTTTTTCGGTTGGTCTACAAAAAATGATCAAGTGGATACAAAATGGCTAATTCGCTAGAAGCGTTTGCAGAAATTTCGCCAAAATCCAATGTTGCAAATTCTTTCTTAGGAATGTATGCAAGAGTTAAAGATTACGCAGAAATGCGAGAAAGTTCATTAGGAGATTACAGCTATATCTCCCAGTATAGTATAGTAAATAAAACAGTTATTAAAAAATTTTGTTCTATAGGGCCAGGCTGTTATATTGGCTTATGGGAACATGATTCAGATGTTTCTACTCATTCATTTTATCTTTACGAACATTCTGGGCATTTTGTTAAAGGCTATACCAATTATGTTAAAGACTCTGTATCAACATATATAGGAAATGATGTCTGGATTGGAGCTAATGTTGTAATACTTAAAGGAATTACGATAGGAAATGGTGCTATCGTTGGGGCTGGTTCAGTTGTGACTAAAGACCTTCCATCCTATTCTATTGCAGTAGGAAATCCTGCTAAAATAATCAAATACAGATATGATCCATCTGAAATTATTTGGCTTGAACAACTAAAGTGGTGGGATTTCAGCCGTGATGAACTTCAAGCTATTGTTGATCAGGGTGCCTTCAAAGATTTTAAATTATTTAAAACTATTCTAAAACACAAAGTTATATCATGAAAATTGCTGTCACTTCTCCTTCTTTTTCAAAACATAAAGGTCTTCAAAAAGAGATACTTCAACATTTTACTGATGCAAAATTGAATTATAATGGGCTTCGCTTTTCCAAAGAAACATTAATTAATTATCTCGAAGGGGCTGAAGGAATTATTGTTGGTCTAGAAGAAATTGATGAGGAAATCCTAGAACAGCTTCCAAATCTTAAAATCATCGCCAAGTATGGCGTTGGGCTCAATAATATCGATTTAAACGCATGCCGTAAACGCAACATACAAATCGGATGGACCGGAGGCGTTAACCGCCTTTCAGTTGCCGAAATGAGCCTTGGCTATATGTTGATGCTTTGCCGGAACCTCTATATGACCTCTAATGAACTTAAAAATGGTCTGTGGAATAAATCAGGTGGCTTTCAACTGAGTGGTAAAACAGTCGGAATTATTGGTGTAGGGCATATCGGAAAAGAAGTCATCCGTCTTTTACAACCATTCGGATGTACTATTTTAGTCAATGATATAATCGACCAATCTGATTTTTACAAACAAAACAACCTCTTAGAAGTGACAAAAGAAGAGTTGTATGCTCAATCTGACATTATCACTATTCATACACCCTTGGACGATACAACAAAAAACTTGATCAATATCAAAGTTTTCCAACAAATGAAATCAAACGCCTTTATTCTTAACAGTGCACGTGGTGGTATAATTAACGAAATTGATTTGAAATTAGCCCTACAGAGTCATTTAATTGCTGGCGCGGCAATCGATGCTTATACAGAAGAACCTCCAAACGATATGGAACTTTTAAAACTTCCAAATCTTATTTGTACACCGCATATTGGGGGAAATGCTAAAGAAGCAGTCGAGGCAATGGGGCTTAGTGCGATTTCTCATTTAAGAAAGTATTTCAACATATGAAAAAAATAGTTATATTTGGCGGAAGCGGTTTTTTAGGTAGTTACGTAGCCGATGAATTTACACGACGCAATTATGATGTCACTATTGCAGATATTACACCCTCCGCCTATCTTCAGCCATCACAAAAGTTTGTCCGGGTCAATATTATGGATATTGACGAAGTATCTAAGGCCATCGAAGGAGCAACTTATGTTTATAACTTCGTTGCAATAGCTAATCTTGATGAAGCAATTCATCAACCTATAAATACTTTTTCTGTCAATGTAATGGGAAATCTAAATATTTTGGAAGCATGCCGCCAAAATGAAGGTGTGAAGCGCTTTATTTATGCCAGCAGTGCTTATGCACTCAGCAGTGACGGCTCATTTTATGGCATAAGTAAACACTCTTCTGAAAAGCTGACTGAAGAATACTACAAACGTTATGGGCTCAAATATACTGTTATCCGATACGGCTCGCTATATGGAGAACGTGCAAGCCATAATAACTATATTTATAATCTCCTCCGAGAAAGCTTAACAAGCCGCAAATTGGTATATAAAGGGGATGGCGAAGATTTACGTGAATATATCCATGCCGCTGACGCTGCAAAGCTTTCTATAGATATTATTGAAGACACCCAATATGAAAATGAGCATATTATCCTCACAGGTATTGAGAAATTAAAACGTATAGAATTATTGACTATGATCAATGAAATAATGAATAATACACTTGAAATTATTCAAATTGAAGAAACAAATATGGGACATTATAAAATTACCCCCTACTCTTTTCATCCAACTGTTGCTAAAAAACTAGTCGCAAACCCTTATATCGATTTAGGGCAAGGATTACTTGAATGCATCCAAACTATCCATAAAGATCTTCCAGTCGAATGATATTCTTATCTTATTTGCTTAACCCACAAACTCCATCATATGGTAATCGAAATACATTTCAGATAACAAAGCAAAGCTCTATTGCTCAAGGCGGAAGCGCTAATGACAGCTATATTTCAACACCTGTTCATATCGGAACACATATCGATATGCCTTACCATTTTTTCGAAAATGGGCAAACGATAGAATCTTACGATGCCAATTACTTTTACTTTACCAAAATTCTATTCCTAGAAATCACCCCTAAAAACCATGTGATTAAAGATGAGTTATTGGAAAAACTTCGAGAAATTCCCGACATCGGATATGAAATACTCATTGTTAAAACAGGCTCAGGTTCTTTTCGAAACAATCAAAAATACTGGAAAGAAAATCATGGATTTCATCCTGATATCTATAATTTTTTACGTAAAAACTTCTCTTATATAAGAGTATTTGGATTTGACACTATTTCTATTTCCAGTTTTCAAGACAGAACTACCGGAAAAGAAGCACACAAACAATTTTTAAATCCAAAGAATCCTATTTTACTACTTGAAGACCTGAATTTAGCAAACGTAAACTCCTCCATTAGCTTTGCTTCGATGATCATAGCTCCTCTACGTATTGAACACTGTGACGGACTCCCATGTACAGTAATAGCAGAATTAGCATGATAAAAACAATTCTTTTTGATTTTGATGGTGTCATCCTCGATAGTATGAAAATCAAAGGAGATGGATTTCTTGAACTTGTTAAAGAATATCCGCAAGACAAACTACAAATACTTGAAGCATACCATTATGCAAATGGGGGTATATCACGTTTTGATAAAATTCGCTATTTTTTTCACACTATTCTCCAAACTCCCATTACGGAAGAAAAAGTCAATCAACTAGCCACCAAATTTGGAGAAATTATCGAAAAAAAACTTTTTGATACAACGAATTTAATCCCGGAAACCATGAGTTGGATAGAAAAAAATTATAAAATATACGATTGCCATATCGTTTCAGGAGCTGAACATAATGAGCTCAAATCGTTATGTACCCAATTTAATATAGATCACTACTTCAAATCCATTAATGGTTCACCAACTAAAAAGAGTGTGCTAATTTTCAATCTGCTTAAAACAAACCATTATCAGCCTCAAGAAACCATCTTAATTGGCGATAGTAGCAATGATTATGATGCGGCGCAAGTCAATGGCATTCATTTTTACGGATACAATAATCCAGAATTAATCAGCTATGGCAACTATATCACTTCATTCAAAAATTTTCTACCATGAACTCAAAAAAACTTAATGCAATTTTCAATATACGAAAAAAAGATTTCGATAAATACATTAACGATATCAAAATCAATATAAAACCAGATATTTTTACTATTATCAATACAACATTAATTAGTAACCCTGGTAATACAAATTTTCCAAAATATTTTTTTTTAAAAAAATATATATATAAAAATATATATATATATTTTGTAAATATTACAATTAGATTTTATATTGTTCAAACTTTATATTTTTTTGCATACTTACTAAGCTACATACTATATAAAAAATTTTATGGAAACAACTCTATTGATAAACATGCTAGCATTGCTATTGATGTAACTTTTTTAACTGACAATATAATAAAAGAAAACAGATATCAAGACCCTTACTTCGTAGGTTTATATGACGTTTTACACAAATATAAATTGCCATATTTTTTTTTACCTAGATTACTTGGGGTTAATAAAAATCCTTTTAAATTAATAAAGCTTTTTAAAATATTTAATGCGATGAAAACTCCCATTATGTTTGAATATGAACTATTATCTCTGAAAGATTTCATTGATCTTTATTTCCTAATATTGAGATATCCATTTAAAACATTAAGGTTGGTTCAAACTAAAAAGTCAGCAGAAAACCGTTTATTTAATAACGAATTAATTATTGATCTTCAACATATTTCATTTGAAACATTCAGTAGATATCTTTATGGCAAAAACATCGCTAGAAATCCATTTTTAAAAAAAATATTTTCTTGGAGTGAATTTCAATCTATTGAAAGAAGCTTTAATTATGGCATTAGAAAACATAATGATACAATTAAACTTTACGGATGCCAATTTTTTTTAAATTATCCATCTTATTTCAATTCATATGTTGATGATACAGATTTTGAACATCTTTCTGCATTTCACTATGTCTTAGTTAATGGCAAATACTTTTTATCCGAAAAAAAACTAGTTCAATATAAACTTGGTGTTTCATTAAGATATCAAAATATTTTTTCATATGAACAAAACCAAACTGGCTCTAATATCATATTATTAGGTTCATATTTAGAAACTGATACAAAATATATGCTTAATTGTATGTCGAGTTTTAATAATGTCCTTTTTAAAAATCATCCTGCTGTTAACATTACCAACTTGTATCCAATTCCACAACATATTCAAATTGTAGATAAGAGTATTTATACACTTTTTAAAGATGCAAACATTGTCATCAGTACAGCATCAGGAACACTAATAGAAGCAGTTTCATGTGGTATTTCCGTAATATTAATAGCTTCGCAGGATAATTTTACACATAATCCACTTGCAAACTATGGCAAAGAAAAAATTTGGGGTATTGCTTTCACACAGAATGATATAAAAGTTCTGTATAATAAGCTATTAACTTATAGAGACAATAATTTAAATGAGATTTTAGAAATAGCTTTATGGTACAAAAAGAATTTTTTTGTGGAACCTAATGAGCAAAATATTATTAAAGCTTTTGCTTTAAACGAAAATATTGTTGACTTCAATTTTAGTCATATATCTCAAGGATGAAATAAAAATATATGTTTGACAACACATACATGAATAAAAAAGTTCTTATCACTGGGCACACAGGCTTTAAAGGTGCATGGCTTGTTACCTGGCTTTTAAAGTTGGGCGCGAATGTTGTAGGCGTTTCAAAAGACATTCCTACAGAGCCCTCGATCTTTAAGGAACTTAAACTTGAAGAAAAAATCAAGCATTACATAGCTGATGTCAGAAATTTATCTGCTTTAATTGAAATAATCTCATTTGAACAACCAGAATTCCTTTTTCATCTTGCGGCACAACCTGTCGTATCTCTATCCTATACTGATCCTATTGAAACCTTATCGTCCAATGTTATGGGAACAGCAAATATTCTAGAAGCCCTCCGACTATCAAATCATAAATGTACGGCCATACTAATTACTAGCGATAAAGCTTATGACAATGTAGAGCAAGTATGGGGTTATAAAGAAAATGACAAAATAGGCGGTAAAGATATTTACAGCGGTAGTAAAGGAGCTGCAGAGCTTGTTATCAAATCATATTTTCATTCTTTTTTTAATCATGCAAATTCGAATATCAAGATTGCTATTGGCAGGGCCGGGAATGTTATTGGAGGGGGAGATTGGGCAGCAGACAGAATTGTTGCCGATTGCATGCGGGCATGGAGCCAACAAAAATCAGTTCAAATTAGAAGCCCTGAGGCTACACGTCCATGGCAACATGTTCTCGAACCTTTAAGTGGATACCTTTATCTTGGTGCAATGCTATTTAATAATCGTTCTTCTTTCCATGGTGAAGCATTTAATTTTGGACCTAAATCAGAACAAAATCATACAGTTAAACAATTATTAAAAGATTTAAGTGTTTATTGGAGGTTTAAGGATAGTGATAATTCATTTAGTATTACAGGTAATATCCCTTTTTATGAAGCAAGCCTTCTTAAACTTAACTGCGATAAAGCGCTTTTTTATTTGAACTGGCAAGCCACTTTAAATTACCAACAAACAATACAATTCACGAGTGAATGGTACTTTGAGTTTTACCATAATAGTTTGAATATTTACCAAATGACTCTTAAACAAATAGAAGAATATGAAAATTTAGCAAAAGAAATTCAACTTTCATGGACAAAATAATACTAACAAAACTACAAAAATTTGATAATCCAAGAGGTAATGTATTTCATGCTCTTAAAAAAAGTGAATTAACATTTGCTGGATTTGGAGAAGCTTATTTTTCTACCATTTATAAAAATGATATAAAAGGGTGGAGAAGACATAATGAGATGACCTTAAATTTAATTGTTCCTGTCGGTGAAATAGAGTTTGTTATCTATAACGATTTTACAAATGAATTTTTCACAACAAAACTTTCTCTCAATAATTATCAACGCTTAACCATCAAACCAGGTTTATGGGTAGCATTCAAAGGAATAGAAGAAAGTAATTTACTCTTAAATTTAGCTTCTATTGAGCATGATCCTGCTGAATCAGATTTGATTCCAATAAATGAAATACAATATGAATGGTAATAAAATTTTAATAACCGGGGCCAGTGGCATGCTTGGCTCTACTTTACTAAAATACTTACATAATGATTCTACATTTGGAATTGGAAGTGAATTAAACATTTCTTCTCAATCTCAGGTAATAAAAAAACTATCTGAAATAAATCCAAACATAATTATTCATACTGCAGCCTATACAGATGTTGATGGCTGTGAGCTTAATCCCGATAAAGCATATCACGTTAACGCGATAGGGACGCAAAACTTAGTAAATTACTGCATAGGCAAAAATATCCTATTCGTTTATATTTCCAGTACAGGAATTTATGGTGTATCCAAAAATGTTCCTTTTACCGAATTTGATGATGTCCATCCTACAACGATCCATCATAGATCAAAATATGAAGGTGAAAAAATTGTAAGAAACCATCTTCAAAAATATCTTATAGTGCGCACCGGATGGCTTTATGGTGGTGCTAAAACACTTAACAAAAATTTTGTATATAAACGATTTTTAGAAGGAAGTGAGAAAGACACTATTTATTCAGATAATTCCCAGATAGGTAATCCGACTTATGTGATTGATTTGGTAAAACAACTACAGCTCTTGATCGAAAGGGAGCTCTACGGCATTTTCAATTGTGTCAATAATGCACAAGGAATCTCAAGATACGACTATGTGAAAAAAATTATTGAATTGTTTGATCTAAAATGTACTGTACAACCAGCCCCTACAGGAATGTTCACTAGGGTTGCCAAAGTCTCACCAAATGAATCTGCCATAAATTATAAATTAAACTTATTAAATCTAAATATTATGGAAGATTGGGAGAAATCACTATCACTATATGTAAGTCAACTAAAAAAAGAGTTATGATGTCAAAAGTTTCAATATTAATGAACTGTTATAATTGCGAAAAATTTTTAAAAGAAGCAATCGATAGTGTATATGCTCAAACTTACAAAAATTGGGAAATTATTTTTATAGATAATTGTTCAACAGATAAAAGTAAAGAGATTGTTGAAAGTTATGATAAAAAAATAAAGTACTATTCAACACCTAAGAACATGACATTATGTTCAGCACGAGTATTTGCTCAAAATTTCATCGATGGCGATTACTTTTGCGTATTGGATACAGATGATCTGTGGATGAAGGATAAGCTCGAGAGACAAGTTAATATAATGAATGAATATTCAGATATAGGTATAGTTTATTCCAATACAGTTTGTTTTTCCGAACAATTTGAAGTCCTAGCTTATAAGAAAAAAATGCCGAGTGGAAAAATCTTTGAGAAAATGGTGGAAAATTATTTCTTTTCATTCGAAACAGTAATGGTACGAAAAGAAATAATGGATCAAAATAATATTTATTTCGATAATAAATATGATGTAAGCAGTGATGCTGAATTTTTCACAAAACTGAGTTATTTTACAAATGCTTATTACATTGATGAACCATTAGCTAAATGGAGATTTGGGCATGGAAGCGAGTCTGACAAAAGTCTATGCAAGTTTCCAGAAGAAGCCAGCTTGCTACTAAAAGATCTACATGCTATGATCCCAAATTTTGCAACCAAATATAAAACTAATATAGCAATAGCAGAAGCACGAATCAATAATATGTTTGGAATATGCAATTGGAAAAAGAAAAATATGAAAGAAACCCGGATGTATTTTAGAAAAGCTTTGCAATCTCATCCGAAATATGTAATTCCTTTCTTGCTTAGCCATTTTATTAGTTACTCCTATTATAAAATGATTAAAAAACTACATAAAAAATACTAAAGGGTTCAATATTATGGAAAATGTACCTTGTGATTTTTGTAATAATCCAAACTATATAAAGATAACTGAGCAAACAGATATATACCATCAAACTACAAATGAATTGTTTTCTATCGTAAAATGTACTAACTGCGGGTTGATGTACACCAATCCCAGACCCAATGAGTACGAAATAGGAAAATATTACTCTTCAAAATATAATTTTCATGCATCGATATCCAAACTGAAGCTGACCTTGCTTGAAACAGCTGAACATATTGCTAACTCCAGATTTGCTGCAATATTCGACTGTATACCATTCCTGAATAAAAAATTGGTCACCTATGTAAAACCTTATCTGCAAGATCCTATCAAAGAGCTAGCTTCTGATTATAAAACTTTTTTAGATATTGGATGCGGTTCAGGAATATCTGCCCACTTTTGGGGGAGAAAAGGGGCGTTGATCAACTATCAGAAAACATTGAACGTTTATGGTGTTGAAATATCCGATGAATCCAGACAAATTTTATCCTCAAAAGGAATCCAAAGTTTTAAAACTATACATGATGTTCCCAGTGACCAAAAATTTGATCTGATTAGAATGAACTGGTCTCTAGAACATGTTCATTCTCCATCACTGTTTTTTAATTTTATTAAAACTCATTTATCCGCTAATGGAAAAGCAATTATTCTGATTCCAAATACAGATGGTTTATTATATAAGATAGCTATCAATTCCGTAGAACTGCCTATACATCTATATCATTTTACAAAAAATGATATAGTTAATTATGCAGAAAAAAACAGCCTAACTATTATCAAACATGAAACATTTTCTTATCCACAAATGTACCGATTTTTATGTGAAATCAACCCTACTTTAAACCATATTTTCAGTGATATTAAAATAAATGAAGCATGCAAATTCCAAAAAACTTTGTCCCGATTTGACAAATTGGGTTTGGGCAATGATATGGTATTTATATTAGAGCACAAACAAAAATCATGAATCTGTATAAAACAGAAACTACAAAAATAAAAAATTTTATATCCGAGCTATACAATCACAACTTCCTGTTTTTATTTCCTTATGCACGGTATGCATTTTTAGAAGCTTTAAAAAAACATAATATTCGAACTATCTATCTCCCCTCATTTATCTGTAGGGATATGCTCGCACCTATCAATATATTGAACATTAACTATTTTTTTTATGAGGTCAATGAAAAGCTAGAACCGCTCCTCGAAGAAATTCAATGTGATGCTATACTTATGATCAATTATTTTGGCTTCGAACAGCTGATGGAACCATTTCTAGAGTATCAAAAACGATATAACGCTCTAATAATAGAAGATAATGCACATGGACTATTCAGTAAAGACCGAACAGGCAATTATCTTGGAACCCGAGGAGATTTGGGACTTCTTAGCATACGAAAAACAGTTTTTTTACCGAACGGAGCGGCACTCCTTGTCAATAACAAATCCTTTAAAAATTTCCCTTATGCTTCGGCACCTATTCAAAAAACACCCGAAGATGAACGATATTTTTCCAAACTGCGCCTCAAAGAAATGATAGCTCATCAGACTATAGGCATTGCCGTTGTATTAATAAGACGAGCGCTCCGATTGATCAAAACAGGCTCCACTCTCCCCCTGCCCGATCCGATAAGCGAGCAGGAGCTTCCCGAAAACCCTTATCTGACTCCGCTTCTTGCCGAGGGAATTTTGTCTGTTGATATTAACGAAGAAGTTAAAAAACGGTTGCAGATGTATCGCGCCGTAGAAGCGTGGGCGAAACGTTTCGAAATCAAGCCGATTTTTCCTCTCTATGAGGGGGCATCACCTTACGAATTTGCTTTTATTGATAATGGAAAAGCCGCTCAATTTGAAAAATTTTTATTTCTCAAAGGGTTTTTTATACTACCGTGGCCCGATTTGCCGGATGAAATAGTGTCAACATGTCCGGAATTTTATAAAAATATAAAGGTGGTTCCTTTCTTATGGTAGAGTATACAATCATCAAGGATGGAAAAATATGGAACCAAGAAATTCTTAAATTTCCAAATTTCAATCCCTATCAAATTTTTGAATGGGGAGAGTACAAAAAAGAAATGGGATGGAAAGTCGCTTCCATCAAGGCAAATAACAACGGAGACATCGGCTATTTGCAAATCACCTACAAAATAAAATTTAATATTTTTCTAGGCTGGTGCACCGGCAGTATTTCAGGTAATATCAGTTCTTTTGCCAAAGACGAATTCATAAAATTCCTACAATCGCAATTTGGGATCAAATATGTTTTTATCAAAAGCAGTTTTACGAATATATTGGACTTCAATGAATCGATTGCACTCTACAGTGCCGGATGGGAAAAATCGTGTACGAAATTGTCCTCTGATTACACGACCTATGTTGATTTAACCAAATCCATGGATGAATTATTAAATTCTTGTTCTACAAACTTTAGAAAAAATGTCAAAAGAGGAAGAGAAAAAAATTTAGAAATCCACATAAAAAAATTAAATGAATATAGCGAGGAGAGTATTTCAGCATTGTTTGAAAGGTTTAAAATTATTAAGGATGTCCCCTTGCCGGATATCAATGAAATAAAAAATATCAAAAAATTCCTCTCGAATAATATTATGATAGCAACATCCGTCATAAATGATGAAATAGTTGGGCTTAGAGCATTTTTATATCATGAAGATAAAGCGCTTGATTTTTGGGCAACTACAGATTTAATTGGCAGAAAATACTATACTTCCTATATGTTACTTTTTGAATTGTTTCAAAAAGCAAAAAAAATGGGAATTAAAAAATATGATATGACCGGAATCGACCCGTTGAAGAATCCAACCGTTTTTGGATTCAAAAATGGTTTGAGAGCAGATAATGTTGAAAAACTTGGTGCATGGGATCTTACTAATTCTAATGTAATAAGTTTTTTAATCAATAAGATCTATCTATGAATATCAAAAGAGATCTTAAATCACTAATCGGTGAATTTTATTATAATGGTTTTTACCAGTATATAAAACCAACTGGGAATCGCATTTTAATCTACCATGCTTTCGGAACAAAATTACCACATGATACATATGGGATCAGTATTCAACCTGATCTTTTTGAAGAACATGTAAAATTTATAAAAGAAAAATACACGATTGTGCCCATTAACCATTCTACATTTAATTCATTGTCTGAAAACACCCTATCAATCACCATTGATGATGGATATAAGGACAATCTTATTGCCGCTGAAATTTTACAAAAGCATAGCGTCCCTTTTACCCTCTACATATCAACCGGACTCACCGATAAACCGGACTATTTAAGCAGCAGCGATTTACGGGAACTTGCAAATCTGAGTCTCTGTACGCTCGGTACGCATGGAGTAAATCATAGACCCCTTTCAAAGCTTACCGCAACAGAACAAGAGTATGAACTCATCGAATCAAAAAAATTCCTTGAAGATTGCATTGGAAAAGTGGTGCGAGATTTTTCCTATCCTTACGGAGACTACAACCCGCAGGCAAAAGAGATTGCAGACAAGACGTACGAACTGATTTCTACCAGCCACATCGGCATCAATACGCAGCAATGCGATAAAAAGATGCTCAAAAGAGTTGAGATTGTTGCCAACGATACCATCAAAGAACTCAATAAAAAAATTTTGGGCTATTATGATTATTTACGCTAAAAGGACCTTTTGATATGACCCGTCCTTTTTATTCGGTCATCATCCCCTGCTATAATTCTGAAAAAACCATCGAACGCGCGCTCTTATCCGTATTGGGACAAACCGAAACGGATTATGAAATCATTATCGTTGATGACGGCAGTACTGATAACACCGCCAACGTTGCGGAGAATTTTTTAAACGAGCAAGCATGCGCCTATACGATTCTAACCGGCAATAATCAAGGAGCAGCGAGGGCACGTAATAAAGGTGCAATGGCCGCACACGGAGAGTTTCTGGCTTTTTTGGATTCGGATGATGAATGGCACTCCGAAAAGCTCCGTATACAGCGAAACTATCTTCGTGGTGATGATCTGGATTTTATAGCGGCGGGATATACTCTCGATCCGCTGCCCGAGACCCTGCAAGACCCCGTCGTACGTTTTTATACACTACAAGATCTTCTATGGCGTAACCGTTTCTCTACTCCGGGCGTCGTCGTCAAAAAAGATTTTTTCTGGAGTGTCGGGGGGTTTGAGCCGTATCAGCGATACGCTGAAGACTATACCCTCTGGATGAAGCTCGCGGTTGCCAAACCGTTGCCGAAGTTTATCTCCCCGCCGCTTGTTCGCCTTCATAAACCGGCATTCGGCGCCGATGGCCTCTCGGCCGATTCATGGAAAATGACGCTGGGAGAGATATCTGCCTACGCCTGTCTTCGGAGACAAAAAAACATAGGGATTGTATCGTTTGTTTTTTTATCGGCGCTATCTTTGTTAAAATACTTTAGAAGAAAAGTGATCTTGATGATTCGGGATGTACGATCTACCTTGAGTGAAAAAAATCCGGAATGAAAAAAATATGTTACGTTGCCACTATCCCTGCTGTAGTCAATGCTTTTTTACGCCCCCATATTCAAGCCGCGGCAAAACACTACGACGTTACCGTCATCTGCAATGCAACCGATTCCCATCTCCTCTCAGATCTTAAAGCAGCTTTGATACTGATACCGATTGAACGCAAACCGTCACTGTGGCAGGATATCCAAACCGCAATCCGGCTGTTCAAAATATTTCGACACAACCAATTCGACATCGTCCATTCCATCATGCCAAAGACCGGTTTGCTGGCGATGTTTATGGCATATCTGGCGGCCATCCCGGTTCGCATCCACACCTTTACCGGACAGGTCTGGGCTACTCGAAGCGGGACAAAACGTGCGGTACTAAAAGGGTTTGACAAGCTGATCGGATATTTTTCTACCTGTACGTTAGCCGACAGCCCATCCCAGCGCGATTTTTTAGTCAGCGAAAAAGTGATTGCACCCGATAAAATCATGGTAATCGGGGAGGGTTCGATCTGCGGAATCGATCCGGAGCGTTTCCGACCTGACCCTCACAGCAAAGAGGCCATACGCCAAGAGCTTAAAATCGCACCCGATGATCGGGTCATTCTATTTGTCGGACGCCTTAATCGCGACAAAGGGCTCTTGGATTTGGCAAAGGCTTTCAATATCGTCGCAAAAAAATATTCCGATACGGTGCTTTTGTTCGTAGGCTCCGAAGAAGACGTCCTTTTTGACGATATACGGCAGCTGTGTGCCGAATATCAGAATCGGCTCCGTTATGTCCGCTTTACCCCGTTTCCCGAACGCTACATGGCTTCAGCCGATATCTTCTGCCTTCCCAGCTACCGTGAAGGGTTCGGCATGACCATCATCGAAGCGGCTGCTTGCGGTTTACCGACGGTAGGCTCACGTATTTACGGGATTACTGATGCGGTCAAAGACCAAGAGAGCGGTTTATTGTTCACTGCCGGCGATGCAAATGAGCTTTCACAAGCCCTATCAACACTGCTCTCGGATAAAGAGCTGCTTGAGCGGATGAGCGATAAGGCGCGGGCAAGAACACTCGAACTCTTTACCAGCCAAAAAATAACCGATGAGATGATTGCGATGTACAAAAATCTATTAAAGAATAAATGATGTCAACGCCTAAAAAAATAGTATTGACCGGAGCGAGCGGTTTCATCGGCCATGCGTTCATGCAAGAAAGTGCCGTTGAGAACATTACCCCGTTTTCGTTTCAGACAGGCGATATCGACACACTAGACCTCTCAACCTGCGATGCCATCGTCCATTTGGCCGCATTGGTTCATCAGATGAATGGCGCCGACGCTGAAACCTACGAAGCAATCAACGTCACCCGCACATTGGAATTGGCCAGAAAAGCGAAACGTGATGGCATCAGACACTTTCTTTTTATGAGCACCGTCAAAGTCTATGGGGAAGAGAGTGACGAGACCTATACCGAAGATACCCCCTGCCACCCGGAAGATGAGTACGGAAAGAGCAAACTCAAAGCCGAGCAAGAGCTTCAAAAGCTTGAAGATGACACGTTTGCCGTGTCGATCATCCGTACACCGATCGTCTACGGTACGGGGGTAAAAGCCAATATCAAAAACCTGATCGAACTGATAAAAGAAGTTCCCATCCTCCCCTTTGCCGATACCCATAATATCCGCAGTATGGTCTATGTCGGTAATCTTTGCCATTTGATCGACGTCATACTTAAACAAAAAAAGGGAGGGATATTTTTGGCGTGTGACGACGTGTCGCTCTCCACGACCCGCTTTATCCGTCTGATCGCCGCTACATTAAACAAACGTATCTATCTGCTGTATCTCCCATTTTTCGAAACCTTTTTGAAACTCCTAAAACCGTCGTTCCACAAACGTCTGTTTGAAAGCCTGAAAGTCGACAACACCAAAACCAAAAACGAGCTCAATTTTCACAATCCCTATAGCGTGGAAGAGGGGGTACGAATCATGCTCGAAGGAGAAAAGAGATGACACTCAAACGAAGTTTCGATATAGCCTTGGCCCTGATCGCCTCAATGATCTTGGCAATCCCGTTTTTGATCACGGCATTGATGGTGCGCGTCACCTCCAAAGGGCCGATCCTCTATTGGTCGCAGCGGGTTGGGAAAAACAATGTCTTGTTCTCTATGCCGAAATTTCGGAGCATGGGGGTCGATACCCCCGCGGTTGCCACCCACCTGCTGACCGATCCAAAAGCGCTGCTAACCCCGATCGGCTCTTTTTTGCGTAAAAGCAGTCTAGATGAGATCCCGCAGCTTTGGAGCATTCTCAAAGGGGATATGAGCTTTGTCGGCCCCAGACCGGCGCTTTTCAATCAGGATGATCTGATCGCACTGCGTACGCAAAGCGGTGTTCACACCCTCACCCCCGGTCTGACGGGATGGGCACAGATTAACGGGCGCGACGAGTTACCCATCCCACAGAAAGTGGCACTCGATGTAGAATATCTTAAAAAACGCTCGTTTTGTTTTGATATCAAAATTCTTTTTCTAACTTTTGTAAAAGTGATTCGAAAAGACGGCATTACCCACTAAATTTAGCTAAAATATCATCAATTCTACCTTTTTGGACTACACATGCTTAAACTTGAAGATCAAAATACTTCCATTAGATCACTACTTATTTTAGTTTTTATTGCTTACCTTTTTTCAGTCGGAATGCGAATGATATGGGTATATGAAGTTTCATCTGTTCCACAATTTCACTGGAATCATGAATTAATGATAAGTACCAATGATGGATATTGGTTTGCAGAAGGGACACGCGATATACTCAAAGGTAGTCATGAAGCCAATGATCTCTCTCCAGTTGACAATCCTCTTTCACAATTAACAGCATTGTTAAGCAAGATTATTCCAGTCAGTTTCGAAACACTTATCCTCTATATGCCCTCATTCATCGGTTCACTCGTGGTAATTCCATTGGTTTTAATCGGTCGAGCACTCAATCAAACAACGCTTGGATTTATCGCTGCTCTCATCGGATCAATCGCCCATAGCTACTATAACCGTACGATGACGGGATATTACGATACAGACATGCTCAATATCGTATTCCCTGTACTTGAAATTTACTCACTGGTCTTAGCACTCACACACCAACGCAATCGTTATTTAATTCCCATTTCCATTTCCATTGCTCTATATCAGTGGTGGTATCCTCAAGCCTATGCCCTCGATTCGGCACTTTTCGGATTGATCATAGTTTATGCCCTTCTTTTTGATCGACGTAACATTTATATTTATAAAATTTCATTGTTTATTCTGATCGGCATTTTATCTATTCCCCTAATCAGTAAAATCGCGCTTTCTCTAATCGTTTTTGCAATATTTCATTACTATAAAGACCTCAATATTAAAATATTTATTATAATTTTTGCAAGCTTTGTAGGACTCTATATATTCGCAGGCGGTATTGCGCCAATCATAGGTCTTTTAAATACATACGTTTTCCGAGGAAATACTGGAAATACACTCACGGCTTCACTCCATTATTACGATGTCATATCAACCGTACGTGAAGCAGGTCAGATTCATTTCACCCTTTTTGCTGAACGCATAAGTGGCCATACAATCACCTTTATCGCATCCTGTATTGGATATATTATGGCACTTATTGCCTATCGTCCCCTTCTTGTCACCCTACCTCTGGTAGGACTCGGTTTTTTAGCGATGTCATCGGGTCTGCGTTTTACCATCTACGCGGTTCCGGTTATGGCCATCGGATTAGGATACTTCATCGTCTATATCAGTAACTTTATTCAAATCAATTGGCTTCGACATGGAACTATGGCCCTCTTCACACTCGGAGCTCTTTATCCAAATTATACTCATATCAAAGAATACATAATGCCTCCAGTCATGTTTGATCAAGAGGTAGCAGCGTTAAGCGAACTCGGTAAAATCGCTTCGGAAGAAGACTACGTTGTAGGATGGTGGGATTATGGATACCCAATCCGCTATTATGCCGATGTCAAGACATGGATTGACGGCGGAAAACATACTGGTGATGTGAATTACCCCGCATCATTTGTCCTAACAGCTTCAGACAATAGAACAATAGCAAATATGATGCGTTTATATACTGAATATACAGAAAACGCAAATATTGATTATCTGAATTCAAAAAAATGGATGGAACATCCTAATGATTTTTTAGCTTCTCTCTCATCTCCAAACTACAAAAAACCCGATAAAACCAGAGATGTCTATCTCTATCTCCCTCTTCGGATGATGGATATTTTCCCGACGGTCAAATTATTTAGCAATCTGGATTTAAAAACGGGAGAAAATCATACACAACCCTTCTTTTATCCTACCCGCTTTTTTAAAGACACTGGAGCAACCATCGAACTGGGTAACGGCATCGCCATCCAAAAACAAAACAGTACCCTTAAAGTCGGAAATCAGCTCGTCCCGATCAAACAATTTTTCCAAGTGGGCTACGATCAGAATAAAAAGCTAACTATCAATAAGCAAACGTTTGCTTCGGAAGGATTAACCGTCATCTTTTTAGCGAGTTACGGTCAATTTTTAGTGATGGAAGAGAGTTATTTGAACTCTACGTATATCCAAATGTTTGTCTTTGAAAACTATGATCCGACGCTATTTGAACCGGTGATCATGAGTCCGATGACAAAAATTTATAAACTGAAGATTTAAGTGTGCCCAAGAAAAAAACGTTTTTGACACCCAGCTATACCAAACGGTTTATCTTCTTTCTGGGTGTCGATTCTGCCCTTTTTTTCATCTCACTGTATGTAGCCTATGGGTTACGTTTTGATTTCAGTATACCGGCTCCCTTTATCCCGTCGTTTTACATCACTTTTATCACGCTTACCCTTATTAAATGGTTTATTTTCTATCTTTTAGGAGTGTATCGCCTTACCTGGCGTTACTTTAATCTGCACAATGCCAAACAAATTGTTTATGGACATATTCTTTCGGTACTCATCTTTTTTATCCTTGTTTATCTCAACGGAGAGCTCTTTTCCCCCCTACCTCGCAGTGTCATACTCATCGATTTTGTCCTCTCACTGATTTTGATCGGAGGGTTTCGCCTCTCCAAACGACTATTACTGGAAGAGCAAAAGGCCGGTGCTACAAAACCGATGCTCATCATCGGCAGTAATCCGAAAGCGGCCGCCCTGCTCAAAAGCACTAAAAGCGGTGATATCCCCTATACTGTCCAAGCGATCATCGCATGGGAATCCTCTGAATGGCATTTGCAGGGCTCGTATATCGATACCGTGCAAATCTATCACAAAGAACAGCTCGATCGCGTCTGTCAACAATTTGATATCGAGAGTGTTGCCATTACCATCGAACTCTCTCAACACGAATTACGAAACTTGGTCGAGCGTCTAAACGAATACGGCATCCATAACATCCATCAATTTACCATTTTAGATGACAATAAAACCTCCCTAAAAGAATTTACGATCGAAGATCTGCTCGCTCGCCATCCAAAGGATCTAGATTGCACGGCGATTTCGGATTTTATCCAAGGCAAAATCGTCCTCGTAACGGGTGCGGGCGGCAGTATCGGAAGTGAAATCTCTCTCCAATGCCATCATTACGGTGCGTCCAAACTCATCTTGATCGATCACAGCGAATACAATCTCTACCAAATCGGAGAGAAACTCCCTGCTGCTGCGCTCCATTTGTGCAATATCATCCATCGTCATGAACTCGATGCGATTTTAGCGGCTTCAAACCCCGATATACTTATCCATGCGGCAGCCTACAAACATGTCCCTTTATGCGAAGCCAATATCCATTCCGCCATCATGAATAATGTCATCGGAAGCCGTAATGTCATCGACAGTGCGATCGCCAATGATGTTCCTAAAATCGTTATTATCTCGACCGATAAAGCAGTCCGTCCGACGAATGTGATGGGGACGACGAAACGGATCGTGGAACTCTATGCCCAAAACGTCAATCCGCGCAACAGTGAAATCGCGGCAGTGCGTTTTGGAAACGTGTTGGGATCCAGCGGAAGCGTTATCCCGAAATTTAAAGCCCAAATCGATGCGGGAGAACCGATCACCCTTACCCATCCCGATATTACCCGCTACTTCATGCTCATCGGCGAAGCGTGTCAACTGGTGCTTCAGGCCGCTGCCATTGCCAAAGGAAAAGAGCTCTTTATCCTCGATATGGGCGAACCGGTCAAGATCATCGATCTTGCCCGCTCGATGATACGCCTCTATGCCTCCAAACCAATCGACATTGTCACTACGGGATTACGCCCAGGGGAAAAACTCTATGAAGAGCTGTTAATCGATGAGAGTGAGCAAAAAACGACGTATGAATCAATTATGATCGCGGGTTCAACTTTCTATCCGATTGAAGAGCTCAATCGCGATATTGATGCGCTGCTTGAAGCCAAAGATCCCATTGCACTGCTTCGAAAAATCGTTCCCGAATTTAACCATACAACACACTAAAACATTATCGGAGTAGCTCCTCCATGGGAAAAGGCTTTCCGATGTGGTACCCTTGCGCATAATCGACTTCCAGCTCATTAAGCACATGAAGTACCGCGATATTTTCGACAAACTCGCAAATCGTTTGAATCCCCATCACATGACCGATATTATTGATCGATTCCACCATCGCTTTATTGATCGGATTAAGGTGAATATCATGAACAAATGAACCGTCAATTTTCAAATAATCAACGGGGATATTTTGCAGATACGAAAACGAGGAAAGACCGCATCCAAAGTCATCGAGTGAAAACTGGCATCCCAATTTTTTAAACTCTTCTATAAACGCCAACGCATTGCTCAGATTACCGATCGCTTCGGTTTCGGTAATCTCAAACGTCACAACCCGATGTGGAACCCCATAGCACCCGAACATTCCACGGATAAACTCTCTCGTTGCCGCGTCTCCTAAACTCGCCCCCGAGATATTGATACTAAAATAGATCTCCTCCATCTTCAGAGCACGAATACGATCAAACGCAATAAACGTGTGTTCGATCACCCAGCGATCAAGCTTGGGCATAAAACCAAACCGCTCGGCTGCGGGGATAAATGCCATTGGGGGAATCAGTTCCCCATTCTCCTCTCTAAGACGGATCAGTACTTCATAGTGGCTTCGCTGTAAGGGGTCTAAAACCGGTGCAATCGGTTGGACATACAAAACAAAACTACTCTCAGCCAATGCCTCTTCGAGCCTGACAATCCACTGCATCTGATTGCGTCGGTCTTCGATAGCCAGATCTTTGGGCATTGCGACATGAATACGGTTACGTCCCGCATCTTTCGCCGCATAACAGGCCGCATCCGATTCGGATAGCAGCTCTGTGGCATTGCTCGACTCTCGATTTACTGCCACCATGCCGATGCTCGCTCCAATTCCAAACGTGCTACCATGCCAACTAAAACGATACTCGCCTATTGCATTTAAAAGGCGTCGTGCTTGCTGTTGTGCTTCTTCGAGGGTCGTATTCATATAGATGATACCAAATTCATCTCCTCCGAGTCTGGCGACAATATCACTCTCACGGGTTGAACGTTTCAATACCAGTGCAATTTGGCGCAATAATTCATCGCCTGCAATATGGCCGCATTTATCATTGACAATTTTGAACTGGTCTAAATCGATATAGCACATAACGTGGGATGTACCCTCTTTTTTCGCCTCTAGTATAGAGGCTTTAAGCTGTTGCTCAAATTCATACCGATTGACCAATCCCGTAATCGAATCGAGCTTGACCATCCGTTCAAGATCTTCCGTCCGGCGCTTCACTTCCAATTCCAAAGACTCTTTTTGTTCTTGAAGTGCCGTATTCAACTGACGGTTTTCAAAATCGGCAGTCGCTAACTGATCGGTATTCAACGTCACTTTATGCGCAAGCCAAAACAACAGTCCGATAATCGCGACAATATTCACATCAATCCAAAAGGGATCATCAATAAATAAAAATAGCGCCACCAAAAATCCGATCGCGAACACAAAGCCATTGAACTGCATCCCCGCACATTCGGGAGCCCTCAATAAACAATAATCACACCGCGCATACGGCTTAAATCCGTTACGGGCCAAAAGGCAGTTTTGGTTGGTCGTTTTGAGCTCCATCGGGTTGATATATCTTCGTTTCTCAGGCCGAACATGTTTCCATCCGATGTACCCAAGGGCAGAGAGACAAAATCCAAAAAAGGTGCTGATCATCATAAACACCCCCATAAATGTCCCGATCAGCCACGTCACCAATGGATAAGTCGCATAAAATCCGATAGCAATCATCGACACCAATAAACGAGATAAGAGTTCAAACCGCTCGCTCTCTTGATTCATGAAATACGATCGTTCATACGCTTGGGTAATCCGGCAAACCGGCCTTGGAGAGAAGATACTGATAAATGTGTAAAGCCACTGCGTCGGCCCGTAGTGGATCGTCGTGATCAAGGTGACAAGGTTGAGAACAAAATAAGCATACATCAGCTCAATGTGCTGCAAAAAAACAGACAACACCATCAGTGCACCGAAAACAAGGCGATTAAATTTAACGCTGTTCGGGTTGGGAGAACGGTAGGGGATCCACATACATATTCACTTTAAATTCTATATTGTAGGTAAATAATAGCACATGGAGGTAATAAAAAACTTAATTTAACATTTACAGGGAATCCATTCCCTGTAACCAAGGCTAGAGCTCGGTTTTAAGTGCGGCACCGTTGGAGGCATTAGAAACCAGAAGACTGTAGCGTTTAAGCCATTTAGATTTAATCTCTTTTTTGTATGGTTTAAATGTATGTCTGCGTCTCTCAAGATCCTCATAAGAAACATTTAACTGAAGCAGGTGTTTGTCCACATCGATCTCGATCTCATCACCATCTTCGATGAGTGCAATCAATCCACCCTCTGCCGCTTCCGGGCTCACATGCCCGATCGATGCTCCACGTGTAGCACCAGAAAAACGACCATCTGTAATCAATGCGACACTTTCGCCTAATCCCATCCCCATAATGAGGGATGTCGGTGCCAGCATCTCTTGCATACCCGGCCCCCCTTTTGGCCCTTCATAACGGATTACCACGACATCGCCCGCTTTCACCTTATGACCCATGATTCCTTTTATCGCTTCGTCTTGAGAGTTAAAGCAGATTGCCTTACCTTTAAATTGACGCATACCTGCTGCAATACCAGCCGTTTTAACAACTGCACCCTCTTCTGCAAGATTACCAAACAAAATAGATAATCCACCTACTGGAGAGAACGCATTTTCATTTTTGTGAATAATATTCTCATCTAAAATGACGGCATCTTTAATACGTTCTGCTAATGTCTCACCTGTAATCATAAGTGCCGATGTATCTAAGACACTACCCTCTCGACGGCTTACTTCTTTCATAACGGCATTAACACCACCGGCACGGTTAACATCTTCCATATGTACGGTAGAAAGCGATGGTGAGATCTTGGCAATATGCGCAACCTTATCACCAATTTTATTGATATCTGCGATGTCAAAATCGACATCAGCTTCTTTAGCAATCGATAGCAGGTGAAGCACTGTATTTGAAGAACCACCCATCGCCATATCAATAACAAAAGCATTATTAATCGCTTTATGGTTTAGAATGTTTTTCATATTGAATTTACTTGAGTCTTCCATCTTAGCAATCTCTACAATACGCTTTGCGGCAGTTTTGACCATCTCGATACGTTCCGGCGTCATCGCTAACACCGTACCATTACCTGGAAGCGCTACGCCCATCGCTTCACAAAGGGTATTCATCGAGTTAGCCGTAAACATACCAGAACATGATCCACCGCTTGGGCACGCTTCACACTCAATCTCTTTAAGCTCTTCATCGCTCATCTTGCCTTCGGCATGCTTTCCGACCGCTTCAAACGCTGTTGCCAGATCGATCGGCGTTCCATCTTTTTTATGACCAGCCTTCATAGGACCACCAGAGATGAAAATAGTAGGAACATTAACACGTAATGCGCCCATTAACATACCTGGAACGATCTTATCGCAGTTAGGAATACAAATCATTGCATCAAGCTTATGTGCATTCATCACCGTTTCAATACTATCTGCAATCAGTTCACGGCTTGGGAGTGAATACAGCATTCCATCGTGTCCCATCGCGATCCCATCATCAACGCCAATAGTATTGAACTCAAACGGCACTCCACCCGCTTCACGGATCGCTTCTTTCACGATACGACCGTACTCTTGGAGAAAAAAGTGCCCCGGAATAATATCGATGTGAGAGTTCGCCACCCCGATGAACGGCTTGTTGAAATCTTCATCTTTGAGTCCGGTGGCACGAAGCAAACTTCGGTGCGGAGTTTTATCAAATCCTTTTTTAATCGTATCGCTGCGCATAAATATCCTTTTTACATACATTATTATCCTGCTTAGATGAGAATTCTATCGAAAAACTCTTTACAGAGTCTTTTTTTTTTGCTATACTTCCGTTCCACAAAAAATGCGGGAATAGCTCAGTGGTAGAGCACAACCTTGCCAAGGTTGGGGTCGCGAGTTCGAACCTCGTTTCCCGCTCCATAACATCCCAGTTGAAACATTTTAATGAAAATTTGATGTTTGAACTGGGATATTTTTTTCTACGTGAAGCCCGGATGGCGAAATCGGTAGACGCAAGGGACTTAAAATCCCTCGGTGGTAACACTGTGCCGGTTCAAGTCCGGCTCCGGGCACCAAAACGGTGGCGGCATAGCCAAGCGGTAAGGCATGGGCCTGCAAAGCCTTGATCCCCGGTTCGAATCCGGGTGCCGCCTCCAAAGAAAAAAATAGACTTATTACTCCACGGGGAGTTGGCAGAGTGGTCGATTGCACCGGTCTTGAAAACCGGCGACTGTAACAGGTCCGAGAGTTCGAATCTCTCATTCCCCGCCACACACATTTTTTATTTTCCTCCCAAAATTTATCTTATACTATCGTTAAAAATAAAGAAGTACGCCATGCAGCAGCATCCCTATACATCTGAACGAACCCGCTTAAAAGAAATTCTCACATGGCAGATCAAAAAACTTTTTGCCCCCAAAGCACAGCCCCCTACGCCGCTTCGGATTCAACTCCAAAGCGCTCTTCCCGAAGGAGAGTATGCGCTGTGGCTCGGACACGCCAGTCTCTGGCTCCATCTGGGAAATTCAACCGTGGCAATCGATCCGGTATTAGGTGATATTCCCCTCTACCGCCGACATACCCCGTTACCCATCTCAAAAGAGGCGCTTAAAGCCGACATCCTCCTCCTTACCCATGCCCATTATGACCACTATGATCGCCGCTCAGTAGCGTTCTTGCTCCGTCAAAATCCGCAGATGATCATCGTCGCACCGGAAGGCTTTTGGCGCTATTTGAAAGGCAAAATACCACGGGAACGGTGCTTCGAGCTTCACTGGTGGGAATCGGTGATGATAGGAGGGCTTTTTATCACGCTGGTTCCGGCCAAACACTGGAGCAAGCGAACGCTATGGGATACCAATAAAGCGTTATGGGGAGGCTATATGATCCAACACGGGGAAAACACCCTCTATCACAGTGGTGACAGTGCCTACGGAGAGCATTTTAAGGAGATTGCAGAGCGCTTTGAGATCAGCGAAGCGTTTTTACCCATCGGAGCTTACCGACCGGAGAGCATTATGAAACCCAATCATCTCAACCCTCCCGAAGCGATTCAAGCGGCCATCGATTGCGGTACGAAAACCCTCATTCCCATCCATTACGGAACGTTCAAACTCTCAGATGAACCACTGGATGAACCGCTTCAATGGTATCAAACGTTAATCAAATCAGCGAATCACCCTGTTGTCTCCAAGGTGCTCGAAATCGGAGAGATTTACCGTTTTAATACCACATCGACACTCAAATCGACTTGATCACGTACGGTTAAGAAAACCATCTTGGGCGGTTTGATCCCGAAATCGGACATCTTCATCATACTTGAGGCTTTAATCCGGACTTTTGAGCCTTCAGAGACGATCGTCCCCTCGAAACTCAGCGGTTTACTTACGCCATGAAGACTCAACACCCCTTTAATCAGATAAGCATCTCCCCCTTTGGAAACCACGTCTTTAACCTCAAACGAGGCTTTCGGAAACCCTGACGCATCCATGGTCTCATACATATTGGCATCCCGTTTTTTGTTATCGCTGATAAAATCGGTGATACTCACTTCCAAACTTCCGCGCAAGGACTCTCCCGAACTCTCCATCGATAGCCGGGAGAGGGCTTTTTTAAACATTGGATCGATGGAGCTGTCCCCAAATACTTCCGTATGCCCTTTGATCACACCCGATTCAAAACTCAAACTCCCCGCATACAGCGATACCGCCATCATCAGCGTACTTAACCCCAAACGTATCATGAAACCCTCCTAAAATAAAATGGATAGAACACGGCAAAACCGCCGAGCACCACAAACGCGATCCAAAGATGCTGTTCCAACGCGATCGCATTGGCCGCCGATGTGGCAATCCAACCGATCCCCACCATCGAAAACGCAAGCAATCGGATCGAGCCGATCTGAATCAATCGCCAAAACAACAAAACATTATAATACGAAATCGCAATCGGATAGACGATGGCAAGTAGCAACGGTTCTTGAAGGAAGTAAGCGCCGTAACTGGCGACAAACAACCCAAAAATCACGGGAAAGTGCTGCATAAAGCGTTCCCCGTACCGATAGGCCAAAAAGACCCCGCTCAGATGCGACGCAATAATGACTTCGGTGTAACGGCTCCAAATATCCATCGTATCCGAACGGCTTAACGTCTCAAACAAAGCCGAATCGGCAAAAATCCATAGCATCATCACCGCCAAAACCCGCTTATCGAGCCCTGCATGCTTCCCCTCACCTGCTGTAGGAAGGGTGGAGAATCGGAGCGCCACGATCGAAATCATCGGCAAAATAATTGCAATCGCATCCCTCTGGGCAAACGGATAACTGTATAAAGCCGTCCCGATCGCATACGAAATCGCCAATCCGATCGCCAAATGCCGCTTGCTCTGATTACGAAAAACAAACAACAGCAACGGGGTGGTATATCCGACCAAAAAGCCCAACACCAAGAGCATCCCCAAAGAATAATTAGGGTAAATCCACGAAACCATCACCTGAACACCGAAGAGAAAACAGAGTTCTTGTTTTAAGCCATAGTGGCGCCATAATCCCGCTAAAGCACTTCCCAAAACTCCCCCGATGGGAAGGGTGTATAAATCATGAATGTGAGAGCTAAACGCCCCTACCACACCCGTCTGCGCGATCAGCAAGTAGTACAACAGCTGGGAGCTTAAAACGATGACCAGAAGATTCATCGGCGCAACACCAAAAAGTAGATAAGTGCATAAAGGGCGTCATACCACGCGACGATCAATGCCAACTGATCCAACGTACCCGAGAGATACAAAGCCGCAAACACCGACGCAATCAAACATCGAATCACCGCACTGAGGCTGGCCAGACGTTCTGCATCCCCATAAAACCCATAATAGTGGATCATCCCCGTCCCCATCACAAACGCGAATACGACATATTCATACGTCCCACTGAATCCAAAACCGAGCAACGAAAAAAGCCATCCTCCTGCGATGAGCAGTACCGCTCCCCCCAACGCATCACCGGCAAATCCGATCGCATGATAGAGTTTTAACGGCGTATCGAGGCGCAAAGCCGCTCGCGTATAGAGCCACTGTAAAACCATCATCACCAGTGCCAATCCGATGATCGGGCGCAGCCACAAATACGGCTCGATACTCCCATCCATCAATCCCCCCTCAATCAGACCGGCGATGCTGAGCACCAACGCCATTAGCACCATCGAAAGGCTCCACACCCACGCATGGATTCGCGAAAACACCTTCGGAAGGAGATGATAAAGAACCGAAAGCGCCATAAACGCCACCCCTAATCCCATCGCAATGTGCGCATGCCCCACCACCAGATCGTTACGATGAATCAGTTCCCGAATCTCGGGGATAAAGAGAATATTTCCCTCCACATCGACAAACACAAACGCCCAAATAGACAACATCAAATAAGGGTTCGAGCGCAGTGTCACACCGGCATCTTTGAGCCACACCCATAGTAGCGGCAGATACAACAAGGTAAGGTATTGAAAAAACCACTCTTCGTTATAACTCAGATTATGAAAAAAATTACGGATGATGAGCGATAGAGCATACCCTGCGAGCGGAATAATCCACAACCAGTGCCACCTCGGGGTGAATATTTGAGTCTCGGAGAGCTTAATCAACAGATAATAGATCGGAATCAAGGTAAAACTCATCCCCAGCGTGTTGTCGCCATGCGGGCCGATCAGAGTTTTTTCCACCTGACCGAAATCGGGATTCATCAAAATAATCAAGGCAATGGGGGCGGCGATCACACTCCCCAGCGAGACATTGACCCACAGCGGGCGTTTCTCATACCTGCGAAGCGCATCGATGAGGGCTAAAAGATAAAAAACTCCGCTCAGCGCCAAGACAAAGTTGAGCTGATAGGGGAAATCGTAAAACGGCAATCCTCGGATATTACCGAATAATATCGCCATGCTCATAAGCGCTAAGAAAAAGTTCCATACGACAAAATAACGTTTCAGATGCCCTATCGCGCTCGTGCTCAGAACCCCCTCTTTTTCAAACAGCGCAAACGGCAAAAGCGACAATGCCAGCGGAAAAAAACCGTACAGCATCTGCGAGATATGAAGCGATCGTGCCCGTTCAGGAGAGAGAAGACTCATCGTCCCATCGAGTCCGACGATCTCAAACGCATATACGAGCCCCGCGATCAACCCAAGGATCAGCCAGACGAGTAGAAGCGGCAACTCGTCATGAATGAATTTGCTTAACACATCCATCCTCCATTTCGATAATCACATCGGCATAATCGGCAATCTTCTTGTCATGCGAAGCGACCACAAATCCGGTTCCCTCATTCGAAAACTTCCGAAACAGCTCGTACACCCCGGTCGCGTTTTTCGTGTCCAGATTTCCCGTCGGCTCATCGGCAAAAACCACAGAAGGGTGATTGACCAATGCTCTGGCGATCGCCGCGCGCTGCCGCTCTCCTCCCGAAACCTCATCGCTGTAGCGAGATGCCAACCGCTCGATCCCCAACTCCCGCATCAACGGATCGATCGAATCGTTCTTCAAAGCGGCCAACCCAATGTTTTCACGCAGAGTCAAATACGAGATCAGATAGTGAAACTGAAACACAAAACCGATATTCTCCCGACGAAACCGATCGATATTGCCCAGCTCATCGAATTTTTTCCCATCGTAGCGCACCTCTCCCGAGGAGGGTTGAAGCAGGGTTGAGAGCAAGGAGAGAAGCGATGTTTTACCGCTCCCGCTCTCTCCGATGATCGCCGTAAAACTCCCCGAGAGGATCTCGATATCGATCCCGCTCAACACCTTTTCATGCCCATAATAAAGCTCTAGTGCATGCCCTCCAATTCTCATGCGCCACCTCGCTGAATCAAACTCATCGGATCAATCCGAGAAGCATACACCGCCGGCAAAAGAGTCCCGACTAAAGCCATCGTGACGGAGACGATAAAAACATTGATCATCAAAGAGAGCGTAATCTCTCCGTTAATATACCCCTGAAATTTATCGGCATGCTCGATTAGCTCAAGAATCCCCAATGACATCCCCAACGCGACGCCATACGCCAACAGCGCAATGATCAGCGTCTCGCTTAAGAGCTTCCCGATGATCGTCCACGAAGAAAGCCCGATGGAGCGCATAATCCCAAATTCGGCTTTGCGGTCATTCACCACCATGCTCATCATGCTCACAATACCCAAAATCCCCATCATAAACGCCATTGCCCCGATCACGTCCGAGCTGGTTTGGATAATTTTAAACTGATTGTAGGAGTCGATAAAACTCTCCGTCGTTTTCGCCTCGATCTGCGGATCAAGCTCATTGATCCCATGGGTAATGGAAGTCGCCTTACCCATGTTCTCCAAGGTGAGCAAAAAAATCGATGCCTCTTTATGGAAAAGCTCCCCCGCATCGGAGAGGTTCATTACGACACCGCCATCCTCAAATCCGATTCGGCTTTTAAAGACCCCGCTCACCGTAAACTTCTTTTTCGATACCATGATCGATTGGGGGTGCTTGAGCGTTTCATAAATTTTAGACCCGAGGATCACTTCGCCGTCTTTGGGGTAATGTCCGCTGCGTAACGTGTAGCTGTCAAAACGGTTCTCGCTCACTCCGTATATCCCGACGATGGGCAAAGGATTCACGGGAGCGGCACCCAGTATCAGCGCGCTCGCCTCTTTGACGCCCGGTATCGCGGCAATGTTCGATAAAAGGGAGCGATTCATGTCGCTGAAAAAAGTATCGGCGATCCCTTTTTGAGTGACAATCACGTCTCCGTCGGTTTTGAGCATCGAGCTATACATGCTTACCACCCCTCCCGAAATCGAACTGATCAAAAAGATCGCCGAAATCGAGACGCACATGCTCATAAAAATGAGCGCCGTTTTAAAGCGATTTTTACGGAGTGCTTTAAGCGGGGTGATCACTGCTCAATCGCCTTTTTGACTTGTTCGGCAGTCTCCACAAACTCTACCTTGGTCAAGAAGTTTCCGCGAAACTTCATCACCGTAATCTTGCCGTCCTCACCGGGAAAATTCAGCCCCTGCTCCTCATCTCGGATGAGCAGCACCGTATGAGGATATTTTCGCATCTTCGGCAACGCGAACGTTTCGGTGATAAAATTGGGCATTTGACTGATGTCGGCGACAAATGCGGCTTTATGTTTGGCCAGATACCCTTTACCCTGAGCGGCAAGGTAGTCGTTGACCGTCGCCCCCGTCCCTTTTTCGAACGCCATGATCAGCGTTTTGGGCATCGCTTTAAGTACCACCTTCTTACCGAACTGATCGGCCAAGTTCAGCGGCATAACCGACTGTCCTACCTTGTACGGCGCCGCCATCAAAGCAGCCCCCAAAAAAGCCATTAGAAGTAATTTTTTCATCCACTGTCCTCATCGATTGATACGGACAGTATAAAACAAAATGGTTAATAATCAGCTATTATTTATGCGTCGTTTCCGAGAGGGTTTTCTCGATTTTCCGAAACTGCGTCAAGGTAAGGAAAAAATCGTCTTTCATCACCCGATCGAGATGATTCATTTCGGTCAGCGTAATCCCCAGAGGGTCTTTTTTGGTAATTTTTGGCACCCCGTTGACCACCGTGACATTATCGAGTTTTTTTCCGGCATGACGGATAAAATACGTAAGGAAATAACCTCCCGAATGATCTTTCTCGATGGCCGCCACCACTCGGGATGCACTGGAATTCTCAAATGACAACCCCGGAACAATCACATCAAAATCTTCCAAACTCAAATATCCCACATACACTTTCGTAAAAATATCGTGATAGCGCTGGGTTCCGCTTCGGCGGAAAAATTCCCAGTCCAGCGGATCTTTCCCTCGAAGCGATTTGATCATCCACGTGAGCGTACTGTAATATTTAAACGCCGCGATTTTAAGGTCATCGGCATGGGCGATTTTTTCACTCTCGATCCTCACGATCGGCGACCTCTCCGATCCGCTGCTGAGACGCTCGAAAATATGTCGGGCATTATAGGGCTTGGTAAACCAGACCGAAGCATACGGAGGCAGTTCATTGGTTCCCGTCGCCCCTTCATTGAGCACCAACAGCGCTTTGACTTTATATCGAGGAAAGAGCACTTCGAGCAGTGCTCGTTTTTTACGGAGCCGTTTTTTGAGGTTGCTGACCGATTTAACCAGCGTCATCTCAACAAAGTAGAGCTCTTTATCCGTAAACAAGAGCCCGTCGAACTCCCCGATCTCTTTGTGCCGCGCACGGTAGATGATCTGCCCTTTCCAGCTCACCGAAAGCGCATCGCTCTTTGCGTGGGTACGGTGTTTATGAGGACCTTTGATGATGAAGCGTTTGATACTCGGCTCATTCGCCGCATAACGGAGAAGTTTTTCGTAAATGTAGTTTTCATACACCTCCCCCTCGAACGAGCGGTACGCGCTGATGTAACTCTCATCTTCCATGGTGAGCCCTTTGGCTTCCAAAGAGAGCAGATGATCGATGTTGTAGTCGTAATGGAGCAGATTGTCCTCAAGCTCTTCGTCGCCGTGAGGGATGACGCTGGTATTGAATGTTAAAATGGGAGCCTCTTTATGAGTGATTGAGCATCCTTTGAAAACGCCCGTTACATTTTACCTTATTTCTCTAAAAAAATTCTATCTCCGTTTCATCTCCCGTATCAATCTGGGCTCCGGTAATGATCGTTTCGATAATCATGCACGAACTGAAAAACGATCCGTCTAGGTAATGAATGTCCTGCGCGTCCTGCTGAATAAAAACATGTTCGATCCATTGGGACAAATCGTTTTTAAATCCTGCTAAAAATTCGAGTGTTTTCATCCGCTTTTCCTCATCCTGAGCCAAAAGCGAGGCATTGGCTTTGATCAGCGTCGAAAGCGAAATCATGGCATAAGAGAGTCCGGAAAACTCATACAAGGCACTGATCGCGTCGGAATAGACCGCTAACACTTCATTCGCGAAATGGTTGAAATTTTCTTCACTTCCATCGAGTTTCAGCGTGTTCAGCCATGAGGCCCACTCTATTTCCGCTTCACGCAGATCCTGCACCTCGCCGAAGGCGTCATGATCGATCGTGGCCACATACTCGACCGCGGTGATTTTATGGACAAAACTCTCTCGAAGTACCGCATTTTCCATCGCTCCGACCGTTCGTTTGGCAACCACCTCTTGCGAGGAGGAAGGTACGATTAGCGGCTCCGCCTCCTGAGCAGGGGAAGGGATAGAAGAGGAGGCTAGCGGACGGGAACATTCGGGTATCTCCGACAATGGCGCGTGCAAGCTGATCCGAAACGCCGCCATTTTCTTGGTAATCAGACACGTACCGGAGAGTTCTTGAATCAAATGCTCTATTTTTGGGCTCCGTTCCACTTCCACGGGAAGAGGAATCGAGAGATACACCTCATCAAAACTCTCTTCGATGGTAATGGTAATCACCACGCTTTTTTTAATCTCCTGATGAATCAACTCGTACAGTAGTTCGATAATCATATCGATGTTGGTGCTGAGATGGGTGTGCGAACATTCAAACCGCGCCAACAGCCAAACACCGAAATCCATGATCGCTTCGATCGTTTGAATCGTAAACACCGTCTTGAAATTTCGGACATGATCGCAAAAAGGGTTCGCCGCAACCGCTTTGGAAAGAAGCTTCTCCTCACGCCCTTTGATCGATAAGGCTCCCGCATAACTTTGAATCTTCAATCGGATCAGATCTTTGTCGATCGGCTTTCGGATATACGCACTCACCCCGATGGAGGCCATGTTCTCCTCCATCTTCGGATCGATCACCGCCGTTACCGCCATTACGATCGTATCGGGATAACGATCTTTGATAATCTTGGCCGCCTGAAAGCCATCGAGTCGCGGCATCATTACGTCCATCAAAACGATGTGCGGTCGCAGTTCTTCACACTTTTCGACACCGTCTTGTCCATCCACCGCTTCAAAAATCTCAAACCCTTCAAGCTTTCGGCAGATCGCCCGCAGTATCAGTCGATTGTCTTCCACATCATCGACGATTAATAATCTTATATGCTCCATTGTGCCCCTTCATGTCCGGTTTTAATGGTGGGAATTTTGAGGGTAAAACAGCTGCCTGACCCCTCTTGCGATACCACTTCCAACCTCATTTTCATCGCTTTGACGTATTCATTCACGATTCCCAGCCCCAGTCCGGTTCCCTGATCACCCGCACCCACCTGCTCGAACGGCTCAAAAATCACTTCGAGCTTGTTTTTGGGAATCCCATGCCCCGTATCTTCGATATCGATACAGCACTCACTGCCACATCGATAGACCCGCAGCCGGACGTATCCCCATTCGGTAAATTTAATGGCATTGCTGATCAGATTGATCAACACTTGCTGCAATTTCAGCTCATCGGCATGGACACAGATCTCTTCTTCGGAGAGCTCAATCATATATTCCAACGATGACTTCGTATTAAGACTGCTGGTGGTATCATAGACATGCTGAATCAACTCGTTAATATTCACCGCCACCATTTCATACTTCTCTTTTCCAGAACGAAGCTTCGCCATATCGAGAAGCGAATTAATCAGATGTAAAAGATGCTGAGAATTCTTGTGGGAGCGCTCGATGTACATTCGAACCAAATCCCGTGTCTCCTTATCCTCAAAAATTTCATCAAAATTTTCCAATGCCTGATCGGTAAAGTTGATAATCGCATTAAGCGGCGTACGAAGCTCATGCGACACCTGATCGAAAAATTTCGTTTTCGATTCGAGGGTGCGCACCGCCTCTTCTTTTGCCCTCATAACCTCCGTAATCTCATGCCGTATGGAGAGAAATTCGACAATACTTCCTTCCTGATCGAAAATCGGAACCATTGAAACGTCGAAATAGTGCAACCCCCCTCGCTTGTCCACGTTTTCCAAAATTGCCCGATAGCGCTGCCCCTGTTTGATCCGTTCCCATGCCTGAGCGTAAGCCTCCTCATCGACATTCGGGCCTTTTAAAATCGAAATGTGCTTCCCGACCAATTCATTGCGGTCGTACAGCAGTATATCACTTAAGGCATGGTTGGCATGGGTGATGATTCCATCCAGATCGCACTTGTACACGAGGGTCGAAGCTTCTACGGCTTTGTCATACTGACGAAGCATAAATTGGGTTTTTTCACGGTCTTTAACACTGCTTTTGATCCCCTCTTCCAGCGCCGCCTTGTACCCCATCATCTCCGTTACATCGGTAAGGGTCAGGACATAAACGTCTTCAAATCCTTCCAAATCGTTTAACGTCAGATTAAAGGTATGAATCGTGCTCTCATTCATAATCCCGACGCGGAAATTGTCACGCGTGTCGCTCCGAAGATGTTCAAACCACCGCATGTTTTGGTACCCGTCATACAGATACCCGAATTTATTAATCGTCTCGAACAGCTTGGGGAAATGAAATGCCGGATCAAAGACATCGTGTCCGAGTTGATGAAAAAATTCGATAAACGGTTTATTCGCATCGATAACCCGATCCCCGTCAGTAAGGGCAATCAGATCGGAAGTGGTGTTAAAAATCGCTTCAAAATAGTGACACTCAAAATCGCTGCCGCGGAGCTTCTCTTGGATCTGCTGCTTAAGAATCTGAGTCGGCACGATGTTTCCTCGTATGAACTTTCTCCTGATATTTAATCTCAAACAATCTTAAAAACTCCACTTTAATCTCAACTTTGGTCGGAACATGTTAGACTTTTTTCATGCAAGCGTATGTACCTACCGATGATCAGATCCGAAGTCAATTCGTCAACTCACTGATGAACTATTTCAAGATCGAAGAAGATGTATTTTTGCGCAGTCACATCGATGAATTGATCCGCCCCATCAGTGTGACCAAATACAGCGATTTCCTTCATCGCCTCTCCACGCGTCCGTTCCCGTTTAAGACCGGCATCGAAAAAATTGCCCTTATTTCGCAAGAGATCCTCTTGGAGCAACGTTCCCCTCTCGAACAAGAGGCGAGAGAACGGACCCAAAAACTCTACGATGTTATGTACGATCTGCGACGATCCGTCACCGAAGTCAAAGGCTCGGAGCAAAGTGCGGTAGAGCGGTTTGAAAATGTCCGTTTTACGACTTTACGCCGCTGTGATTCCCAAGAGCCTTTACTCGATCCCTTGGACATCGACCTGATCCGCACGATCACCAAACGGTGGATTTACGATTACGTCGCTTTCGATCGGGGACTCTTTGAAGCGCGGGTCGAACACGAATACACCCAGCTGTTGCTCGAGCAGGAGCGCAACCGCTCCCTCCCCTCGATCGGACCGACCACCGCTAAAGCGATTAAACGACGATGAACACCATCCCTCTTCCCGTATCGCTGATCGACCGTGAGGATCTGAGTCTCTTAGAACGAGCCCTCCTCCCTCTCATTATCCGCCATGCGTATCGCTGGGGTGACAAATCCGCTCCCCTCAGTGGCTCGTTCCTCGCTTCCTGTCTGCGCCACAGCCCCCGAGAAGTGATCGAAGCACTCGATGCCCTTGTCACGAAGAAGATTCTCAAGACTACCCGTCAAAAGACCGAAAACGGGGTCATGGTTCTCTACCAGCTCTCCCCGCTCGAGGTAGAGCCCCAAGCCATTACCCCCGCGCTCATTCCGACGCAATACACCGATGGAAACTACTACCTCAATCTCTCGAACGAAGCATTCGAAGAACTCCATGCCTACGCACTCGAAGCATGTGACCGTGCAGGGCTTAAACGGGACGTATTTGATGACTTCAACCTCTACCAGCGAAGCCAAAACCGACGCTCCTTCGACTGGTTTGCCGAATTTGAGCGCTGGATTCGTAAAGAGGCCGCTTCATCCGCCCCGGCACTGGCAAGTCCCCACGAGATGGAAGAGACCAAACCCACCTCCGAAGAGTTTGAAATGGCCCAGTATTTCATCCGCCGCCTTGCCTCCATCGATCCGCAGTTTGAAGAGCCGTTCAATGTCATGAGCTGGGCATCCCAGATCAAACTCCTCATCGATACCGGCGGATACACCCTTCTCGACATCAAATCGGGAATCGATTGGCTCTTCAGTGCCAAAGGGGACTGGTTTCGTCCCAACGTTCCCGATGCCTATCATCTGCGTAAACATTTCAAACGGATCATCGGCCATACCCGCAGTTTCCGCGACGGTGCACCACGCTTGCCCGATGGGGTGAATATCTTCGATATCATAGGGCGGGAGTAGCGGGATGAATCTTCTCTCCCTTTACCTTGATCACCCTATCAACCGCGCGACACTCGAATATGCCCTTGATGTCACCCTGATCAAGGGATTTGAAAACGGCTATTACGGGCAAAATGAGACCCTCCACGTTCTTCTCACCCCCTTTAACGTCCTGACCCTCATTAGCGAGCATAAACAGCAAATCTTAGAGGGACTCCAAAAACTGGGGATTAAACTGCATACGGAAGAAGAAAAAGGGCATCCCTACCAAGACTACCCGATCTTAATCGATCCGGCCTTGGAAGAGCCTTTTAACGTCACCAATGAAACGATCCATCTGAAATCCCATTCAACCATTAATCTCAACGTCATCGCACTCGCGATCTCCCAAAGCGTCGGTCTCGAAAAATACGAACACCGGCTCGATTCACTCTTTTCCCAAAGCCGCCGTATCGTCGAATCGATCCATACCTTCTCGATCGCACGCCGTGCCCATCTCATGCAGTTTGCCAAACGGCTCGCCCTTACCCGTCACGACATGGTCAGCAATCTTTTACTGCTGGATAAACCCAATATCCTGTGGGACAACGAAGAGGCCGAAGCCCTCTACAACCGTCTAGCCTATCTCCTCGAACTTCATGACCGCCATGAAATCGCCCTTTCCAAGCTTTCACAGATCAAAGAGGACGTTATGCTGGTCATGGATCTGATCAATCACAAAAAAAGCGAATTTTTGGAGTGGATTATCATTGTTTTGATCGCGGTCGAAATCGTGATGGGACTGATCGAGTTTTTTCACAATAAATAATATAAACTTATTATAATCTAACTATTATATTTAATCTAACTATAACTTTTAACGCACTAGAATATTCAAAATTTTAATTCTATGGATACGCGACTTCCGGCATGAACCTTTTTTACCTCATCGCCTTGATTGCCATTTTTGCATTAAGCGCGTATGCCATCACCCTCTATCGAACACTGATTCACAATCGGGATCGTTACCAGACTCTGTTTCATGATTCTCCCGTCCCTCTCATCACCCTTAATGCCCATTTACGAATCGTGGAATGGAACGAAAGCGCACAAGCCCTCTTCGGCTGGAAACCCCAAGAAGCGATCGGAAAAGAGATCATCGATCTGATCGTCCCGCCTGAGGATCAGCCACACGTTAAAACCGTTCTTCATGATGCCCTCACGTCAGGAAAAAGCTCCTCTAAAAATTTCAATCTCACCCAATCGGGTCAAAAAATTTACTGTGAATGGCGCAACAGCCGTATCAAAACCGATCATGGCGGCATCATCTGCATGGCCAACGACATCACCCAAATCAGCTCGTATGTCGATACCCTCACCTACAAGGCGTGCCACGACCCCCTCACCGGAATGACCAACCGCTCCACCATGGACGACCGCCTTCGCCATGCCATCGACCGTGCGGAACGGTTTCAAACCCGCGTCGCCCTGTTCTTCATCGATCTGAATGATTTTAAACAGATTAACGACACTTACGGCCATGAAACAGGGGACAAACTCCTTACGGGTATTGCAAAAAGTCTCCGTTCCTGCTTCCGTAACAGCGATACCATCAGCCGCTACGGCGGAGATGAATTCGTCATCATCATCGAAGACATCGAAGACCAAGAACACATCGAAAAATTGCTCAACACCATTGAGATTGCCATCAGTGAACCGGTCATCATCGACCGCCATCTCATCCTCACTGCCAATGCGAGCGTCGGGATGGCGATCTACCCTGACGATGCGAGCGAACCCGAAGCCCTCATTAAAGTCGCCGACAGCTCGATGTACATCCAAAAAAAGCCCAAAGAGAAAAAACCGCGTTCCAAAACCAAACCCAAATCCAAGCCCGTTAGCGGCCCCTCCGTCCTCCCGTTGTTTAATGATCTTCACTGATCCATAAGCTATAATGACGCTCTTAGAAGGAGAATCTGCATGCGTTTTTTAGCTCTGCTGTCCATGATCACCGTTTCCCTTTTCAGCTCCGACAATGGATGTTTTACCCACGCCTATCCGGGCTTGGTAACTTCCGACAACGGTGTTGAAATCACTCTATCCAATGCTACCCGCATCCCCTACCATACCGCATCCCCCAAGCACAGCTGGGAAGAGAAAATCAACAATGCCGATCTTGCCACTCAGCTGTCTCAGAAATACGATGCCGGTGGGATCGAAACGCCGCCCCCCTATCTCTTTGATCCGGGTCGTTTGCGCTATCAGCCGTTTTTTCAAGCACTCTATGGTAAAAACCAATCCGCTATTGAGAAAAATCTTGTATTGATCGATTGGCCAAGTCTTAAAGGGACGAAAAAATTGCAGGTGAACCGTGTCGGGGGGGTAGATAAACAACTCTATCTCATCGGTCAAGAGATAGCCCGCCTCCCTAAAAAAGAACGTATCTGGGCAGAAGGAGCATCCACATACTGCTATCGGGTGATCCAAGATACCGATCGTCTCTCCATGCACAGTTTTGGCATCGCCATCGATCTGGCTCCGACGACAACCCAGTACTGGAAAGACGAAGCCGCGTCAGAAACCGATAAAATCGGCTACAAGAACACCATGCCCCTCTCCATTGTCCGGATCTTTGAAAAACACGGGTTTATCTGGGGCGGGCGATGGTACCACTACGACACCATGCATTTTGAGTACCGCCCTGAGCTCTTGCACCCGGCGTGCCGTTAAGCCAAAAATTCGATCACTTTTTCAACCGGCCGTCCGATAATCGCCTTATTCCCCTCGATCAAAATCGGGCGTTCGATGAGTTTTGGATGAGCAACCAGTGCATCGATCAGCTTATTCTCATCACTCTCTTTGGCTAAACCAAGCTCTTTATAGATATCTTCTTTTGTGCGCATCAATTCACGGGCACTGATCTTTAAAAGACCCAAAAGCTTCACGATTTTCTCGCGCGTTTTAGGCTCATCGAGGTATTTAACCACCTCGATTTTGTCCCCTTTTCCTTCCAGCAGTTTGAGCGCTTCGCGCGATTTCGCGCATTTAGGATTGTGCCAGATGGTGACCATGTTTTTCTCCATTTTTCTAAAATTATAACCGCTTTTACACCCACATTCAAAGCCCTCGGCGTATGGTATAATCGCACTATTATATTTGCACCCAAGGTTCAGAGCCCATGAAACAAACCATAACAGAAAAAATATTCTCCGAACACGTCGGAAAACCCGTTTACGCAGGAGAGATCGTCCGCTCGCCGATCGACATGGTCATCGGAAACGACATCACTACCCCGATCTCGATCAAAGCCTTTGAAGATTCCGGTGCGACCCGCCTTGCAAATCCCGAAGGGTTCTCGATTGTTTTGGATCACTTCATCCCGGCAAAAGACATTGCATCCGCCAATCAAGCCCGTATCAGCCGTGATTTCGCGAAAAAGCACGCCATGAAACACTTTTTTGACGAAAAAGACATGGGGATCGAACATGCCCTTCTCCCTGAAAAAGGGTTGGTTGTCCCCGGTGACGTCATCATCGGTGCCGATTCGCATACGTGTACCCATGGAGCACTGGGCGCCTTCTCGACTGGGATGGGTTCCACCGATTTGGCCTTTGCCATGATTACCGGAGGCAACTGGTTCAAAGTTCCCGAATCGATCAAAGTGGTTCTAACCGGTAAACCGGGGCCATACACGACCGGTAAAGACATCATCCTCGAGGTGATCCGCATGATCGGCGTTGACGGGGCTCTGTACCGTGCGCTTGAGTTTACGGGGGATACAATCCAGTACCTCAGTATGGATGACCGATTCAGTATGTGTAACATGGCCATCGAAGCGGGAGCGAAAAACGGTATCGTCGCCTACGATGAGATTACTGCGGAATTCCTTGCCGATAAGCCTTTGGCACGTGAGCCGAAACTTCACTATTCCGATGAAGATGCGACGTACGTCCAAATCCTTGAGATCGATGTCGGGCGCCTTGAACCCGTTATCGCCTATCCGTTCTTACCCTCCAATGGCCACAGCCTCAGCCAAGCGGTCAGCGACAAAATCAAAGTCGATCAAGCCTTTATCGGAAGCTGTACCAATGGCCGACTTTCCGACCTTAAAATCGCCGCAGAGATCCTCAAAGACAAAAAAGTTCATCCGGATGTCCGCCTGATCGTCACGCCGGGGACTCAGCGCATTGCCCGCGAAGCGACGAAGCTCGGCTACATGGACATCATCATCGATGCGGGCGGTGTCGTATCCAACCCGACCTGCGGTGCGTGTTTGGGAGGCTACATGGGGATTTTAGGGGATAATGAAGTCGCCGTCTCGACGACCAATCGCAACTTCGTCGGCCGCATGGGTTCACGTTCATCAAAAGTGTATCTTGCCAACTCAGCGGTGGCTGCCGCTTCCGCGATTACGGGATATATCACCGATCCCGCTTCCATTACCCACTAGAGGAGTCTCTTATGAAGTATCTTTCTACCGCCCTGCTCATTTCTCTTTTGGCAAGCTCTCACGCTTCTGCCCTTGATTTTGGCTCCATTATGCAAGCCGTCACTCCGGTAGCCCAAAGCGCGGCACCCGCAGTCGATACCTCCATGACTAAAAACCCGTTGATCCAAAATCTCACCTCATCGCTCGGCGTCACTCCGACACAAGCGATCGGCGGGACTGCGGTGATCTTGAACGATGCCAAAACCAATATGAAACCGGCCGATTTTTCGGCTCTGAATTCCAAAATGCCGCAAGTAGGTTCGCTCCTCTCCGCCGTCCCTTCAACGTTTACCAAAACCGGCACCCCCGAAACCCAATTTTCACTTTTGGGAATGGCACCGGAGATGATCAATAAATTCACCCCTTTAATCTTGCAATACCTCCAAAGCGGAACCACTCCGGGAATGGCACAGCTTGTCCAATCCGCGTTAGCCCAATAATGTTCTCCATCCCCTGCATTCTCTTTGCGGGAGGCAAAAGTTCCCGAATGGGACAGGATAAATCGCTCCTCCCCTTCGGAGGGTTTCCGACCCTCGCTGAATTTCAATACCGCCGTTTGGTTTCGTGGTTTGAACACGTTTACATCTCGGCCAAATACCCAGATAAATTCGACTTTAACCCGCAGGTGATCGAAGATCCCATTGATGCCCCGTACGCTCCGACCGCCGGATTTGTCAGCGCGTTTCAAGCGCTCGATGCGGAAAAGATTATGGTACTGAGTGTCGATACTCCGTTTGTTGAAAAAAGCGTTTTCCAGAGCCTTATTGATGCTTCTGGTGACAATTTTGACGCGGTCATTGCCAAAACATCTACCGGGTCTCATCCCCTCTGCGGCATCTACCGACGGACGTTGCTAAGCGAATTTGAACGAATGCTGCGTGAAGGGGATCATCGATTAGGGAAGCTGCTAAGCGCGTCAAAGACCCTTTACCTCCCGTTTGACGATGAGGCTCCCTTTACCAACCTCAACCATCCCCATGAATACGAAGAAGCCGTTTCTTGTTATAATAATAAAAAAGATAAAGAACTCGTATGAAACTAACCCATTTAGATGAACGTGACCGACCGAAGATGGTCGATGTCTCCGATAAACATGCCACTACCCGTGTCGCGGTTGCGAGCGGATTAATCACGATGAGCCAAGCAGCGTTTGATGCGGTGATCCATCAAACTGCTAAAAAAGGGCCTGTCCTCCAAACGGCCGTTATTGCAGCGATTATGGGGACCAAAAAAACCTCCGATCTGATTCCGATGTGCCATCCCCTCAACCTCAGCGGCGTGAACTGTGACATCGATGAACTGCCCGAGCTTCCCGGATTTCGTCTCACCGTTACGGCAAAACTCACCGGTCAAACGGGGGTCGAGATGGAAGCACTCACGGGCACCAGTATCGGGTTACTCACCATCTATGATATGCTCAAAGCGATCGATAAATCGATGGTGATCGGCCCCATCCAGCTCGAAACCAAATCAGGAGGCAAAAGTGGTGATTATCAACGAATCAACGGATAAACTGGAGCTCACCTACCCGTGCAACTGGTGTTATAAGGTTGTCGGTTATGAACGTGCAGGGATTGAAATCGCGGCCATTGAGATTTTTTCGGAACGTCATTATTCTCTCAATCCGTCCAATGTCAGTAAAAATGGGAAATACATCAGCATGAACTTAGAACTCTTAGTTCATAATGAAGACGAACGAACTTACTTTTACGAAACGCTCAAAGCGCATCCGCACGTCAAAATGGTACTCTAAAGGAGTTTACAGTGAATGTGACACAAAAATACCAATCCCTTAATCCCAATACCCTCTCAGCCGAAGAGCTTAAATACGAAACCGACCGTCTTTTAAAAGAAGAGACTTCGGCTTTGCATAACGAGCTTGAGGAACTTCTCCTTCAAAAAGAGCGTTTGGAACATCTCATCAGCCGTAAAAGCGACGAGCTTCAGCATCTCAAATATAAATTCTTCGACTCTCTCGAAGCAGTGTATGCCGATGATGAAGCAATGCTGATGAAACTGCATAAGATCAAAATCCAATCGATTGATCTGCTCGATATTCTTGAAGAGATGGTTGAGTCCGCGATCCTGACCACCCTTGAAAAAGGTTCTGATATCGAAGAAACCCTCCATGAGATCATCAAAGAGATCACCTTTCAGACCCTTAACGCCAACGTTCTTAACGCCGTTCGGGTTCGACGCATTCTCACCTCCATCGTCCAAAGCGCGATCAATATCGCCGAAGCCACCCCCAATCAAGCCGAAATTATCTTACGAGGCACATTGTTAGGGATTCGCACCGCCTTGTTCAAATCGATTGAAAAGTTTCATCAATACCTTCTCTATGTCCCCGATGAAGTCAAAACGCTCTATCGAAATGAATACCAAACGATAGAAGACGAGCTGGGACAAGTCGAAACCTTACTGGTGCAAGTGATCCATACCCTCTCCAAAACCAATCCGCGTTCAACCATCGCCATATTGGAAAAAATCGGTGATGAAATCCGCTTTGACACGGAAGAGCTGACCGCCCTCTCCAAAGAGACCGTGACACTTCTACGCACCCGCCTCTCCGCTTTAAAACAGGAGGTCAAAGAAAAAGGGTCTAAACTCCTCAAATCCGCTTCGACCCAAGAAGCCAAAGCGATGGGAACCAGAGCATGGAGCGTCGCGAAAAAAACGATGGAAGGGGCGATCAAAACCGCCAAAGAGGTGATGGATAAAAAGTAACCGCTCGGGTTACATATCCTTTGCGAGGGTAAACATATTGCTAAACTGCTTGGTATAACTTTCGCATCGGTCACATATCGGATCTCCCCCTTTATAAGGGAAGGGACAGCGGCATTCATGGCATTGCACCATTTCGTAGTGTACGAGCTGCTCCGCACGGTCAAACGCCACGCTGATAAGATCAAATCCCTCTTTGGAGGTGATCGCATTGGGTTTACAAATATCTTCACAAATTCCACATCCGATGCACTTGCCTTGAGAAAAATAGATCCCTTGTTTATCAGAGGTCGGGAATAGAGCATCCGTCGGACAAAATTGGGTACAGTCTCCACAGTTTGTACAGCTCATAAAATCGATCTGCTTGTTAAAAAACAGGGAAAAGTTTTCGGTATATACCGGATCGCTTAGCTCTCCCACGTACTCTTTGAGACTGTTTTTCAGCAAAATGCGCTTAAGAGGCATCACCATGCCGCTTTGCGCATGGTGTGCCGCCGTCATGCTTTTTTGCGGCACGTCTTCTTGTACCAGTGCTTCTTTCGTTTTCATGATCCCTTTTCGGAAAAGGCTTCGTCGAGCGTGTTCTTCTTCTTTTTCTTCAATCACTTCAATTTTCGCTTCGATTCCGATACTTTCCAAAAATCGATTCGTCTCACTGATGTGACCTCGGATTGTTGCTTCCAACTTCCCGTTTTCATTCAACGTACACGTTGCACAGTGACTCATATCGCAGGCTACGTTCTCTTTGCTCCGCAGCGCCATAACGGCATAATGTTCGATATCAAACGTCCCCAAACACGGCGTCGTAGATTTGCACGAAAGCTCTTTAGGCTTTTGTTCCGCATACAACGCGGCAAACGCATTGGGATCAAAACTTTCGATCTCATACGCTTCAGTAGGACAGCTTCCGATACATCCGGCACACTCGACGCACTCGTTTTCAAATAGAGTCAATTTATTGCGCACCAAATTAATTGCATTTTTAGGGCACAAATCGATACAAATTCGACAATCGTTATGAAAATATTCATTCCGCAAACATCGAGTCGCGGTAAAGCTAAAGAGATTGCTCGTTTGAATAAAATTAATATTGCTCACGATTCTCTCCCTGAACCAAGTACTCATAATCGGCACTTAAAAATTCGACGATGAACTCACAGATATCACGGTAAAACGGAGTCACGGCCATCGATTTCATCCCAAGCATATACGGGACGACCCATGGGAAAAGATGCTCATCCAAAAACTTCATCTGCCCTTTCGTCTCTCCCCTAAAGACCAAGGTCTGCATAAACGCAAACTCGATGGAGAGATGATCAGGTGCCATAAGCTCCGTTTGATCCATATTGAGTTCAAATCCATGGTTAAAATAAAACGCCATAACCGGATTTTGAAGCCCGACCAGTGTCTCATTTTTAGCATCCAGAACAAACGATTCAACCGGCTGAGCATTGAGGGTAAACATCGAGGTGTAATCCACATTAAGCTGCTCATAAAGTGCTTCATCGTCCGTCGCATTCATCCACTCCTGCGTATCCTTACCAATAATCTCAAGCAGCGTTTGATTCGCTTTAAGATCAATGATAAACCGACGATCGGGAATGTCGCTCATAACACGAGAAAGAAAAGCATAGATATAAAGACGGTATTCAGTGTTCATTCAAAAAGTCCTCAATAAGTTATGGGGATTGTCTCATAAAACGACTTTGAGATAGCCTAGAGAGAGGGATTAGATAGAAATTCTCCCCTGAATCAAGGGGAGAAAAAGATACCTTAGAGGCATCCTTTGAAGAATGATTTTTTCGGTGGTGGCGGTGCTTTAAACTCAGTAGCCGCGATTGTGTTTGTTTTTTCATCCAATACACCAACGATGACTACGCCGTTTTTATTCATCCCTTCACCCAGTTCAGAAACTTTCAGTTTCGATGTATCGATTTGATACACTTTACCGGTGCTGTGTTGGAAAAGAGCCAATTTTGGATTGGTTGTCTCGCCCGGATTGATTTTTTCAAAACAATTATCCGAGCCACATGCGTAGTTTTCCAAATAACAATCAGCAAACGCACCTTGTGCCGCACACGCAGGAACGGTCAACAGACCTTCAAACTCTTGTCCTTCGTTTGCAAAAGCTCCAACGCTGAGCGCTGCAGCGATAACTAGTAACTTTTTCATTATTCTACCTCCGCTTTGAGAGTTTTGAGGTAAGCAACGATGTCTTCAAGTGTGTTTTTATCCAAGTGACTGAAATCACTCATCGTTGAGACACGTTTACCCTTAACCAAATTATACCACGGAGTATTAGCATGTGCGTTACGATTGTAACCCGGTACCACTACCGCCGAAGGTTTGACGATGGATTCGCGTAGGTATGAAGGCGTTGAATACCCACCTACATTAGCCAAAGAAGGACCCATCAACGACTTAGGATCAGCAGAGGTCATTTGGTGACATCCGTTACATCCGTTTGCGTCAGAGGCCGCTTTTCCTTTTTCCGCATTCCCTTTTGAGTCGGTTGTCAAATCCGCCACCAATGCCGCATTCGGTTTTTGTCCCTCTAAGTTGATCGCAACCCATGCAGAAAGGTTTTTCAATCCGTTACGACCCATATTCGATCCATCCCATACCGCAATCGATACAGGAACCGTTCCGCTGAGATTGACATACTCGTCTTTCATCGGACGGATCAACGTACCCGTCCATCCGCTTGGTCCATGAACCATAGACGCATTAGACTTGATACTGCCGTCTTTAACTTCTGTGAGCGAACGGAATCCTTCGCCCACAAATACACGCTCATAATCTTTATTCGCCAATGCTTCGACTTTCGCGTCAAATTCAGCAAGTTCTTTTTCAAACACGCCGGTTTGCTGACGGTTGATTTGATGTGCTACGTCTTTATTTCCGTTTGGCTCATACACTTTGTTGTTCGCTTTTTGCAAGTGAACAACAACCGGACGACCGGTAGAACCCATTCCGATGTACGGAAGCGGTTGTGGTTTTTTAGTCGCTGCAGCAAATTGCACCGCAAAACCATCTGTATAAACATCGCTCAATTTGCATTGTTCAACGTCTTTGGTTTTATCGGCCCATTTGACCATCAAGGCAATATTTTTACCATCATACACAGCAGCCACTTCTGCTTTTTTTGCTTTCCAGTTAACAGTCTTTTCGTTCGCTTTTTTATCGTTAAACTCGATTGCCGTTTGCGGATAAAGCGTTACCGTTGAGAATTTTGCATTGGCCCATGCAGACGCATCGGAAACATTGGCAACTTTAGATGCGGTGATAGCACTCTCAGCTGCTAAAGCAGCCGATGCCATAACACCTAATGAAAGGATTGAAGTAAGCACTTTTTTCATTAGTGGTGTCCTCCCGCTTTAGTAAATTTACCAGCAACATAACGATGATCGACCGGAGCCAATGGAGAGCGTTTTTGCTCTTTTGCCACTTGTTGGTAGTAGTTGTTGTCAAGACGGAACATATCAGAATGTTGGTACGCGATAAGAAGATCCATCAATTCGCTTACACCCGTCTCTTTACGTTTTTTCATCTCATCTTTAAGCGTTTTAATCGCTTGGTGCACCTCTGGTCCGAATAGTTTTTCAAGTTCTTCGATTGGAAGACGCGTTGAACCTTCGATGATTTTACCTTCGGCATCGAATTTCGCCGGAGATTCGGTCGGAGGAACATAATAGACGTTTGGCTGCGTACCGTAATCAGAGCGAAGTCCTAATGCAACTTTATATTTATGAACCAATTTATAAACTTGTGAATCCTCATCATCCAAGAACCCTACGAAACGGATACGTCCGACACATTGTTGTGCACATGCAGGCGGCAACCCTTGCTCAACACGTGGGAAACATAGGATACATTTCTCTGATTTAGAGATTTTCGGGTTGAAATAGATTTTTTTGTATGGGCATCCCGCGATACAATAGCGGTAACCTTGACAACGATCCAAGTCAACCAATACAACACCGTCTTCTTCACGCTTGAAGATTGCATCACGTGGACACGCACTCAAACATCCCGGATTCGTACAGTGATTACAAATACGCGGCAAATAGAAGAAATAGTTGTCTTGCGGGAATGCTCCGGCACCTTCATCTTCATCCCAGTTCGGTCCCCATGTCGGTGAAACATGCGGTTTGAAAGTACTGCTATCGGCTTGTCCACCCATAATCGACTCATAGTTATAATCCCAAGGCACCCCGTAATCAGCTTCCAGATTTGGAATTACACCCGGTTGGAGATCACCGGCAGCGTCAAATCCGCCACCAAGCTCCATCCAGTTTTTCGGATAACCCGTCCCTGGATAGGTCTCAACGTTGTTCCAATACATGTACTCACGACCGTTACGGTTCGTCCACTGTGTTTTACACGCGACAGTACATGTTTGGCACCCGATACATTTGTTCAGGTCCATTACCATTGCTAATTGTCTTTTAGACATTTATTCTCCTTAATACTGTACGTCTGTAGCTTTTTCGAAATTAACGGCGCCATCGTATGCGTACTGGTTACCGTCCCAAAGTCCACCAAATTTAAGGTGTCCCCATCCATCAGCCATTTCTAGCAGGTTCAATGCCGTTGGTACAACTTCATTGTGCCCTTTATTTTTCAAATACATGTACGGTTCCCATCCATGCTCAAGAACCAATCCATCCGCCGGAGCCGATGAAGAGAGTTTTGCCATGGCATAGAATTCACCCATCACGTTGTAAATACGGATCGTCTCACCGTCTTTGATCCCTTTTGCTTCCGCAACGGCACGGTTGACTTGGATAGCCGGTACACCACGTTGAAGGCGGAGCAACGTACGTGATGTTTTGTAGTTCGAGTGAATTGACCAGCGCGCATGCGGTGTCATGAACACATACGGGTAATCTTTGCTTTGAGGACGGATACCTTCCATACCGGTATTCGTTGCCGCACCCAATTTAATGTACATATCATGGTCAACGTAGAACGTTTGGCGACCCGATAGAGTCTCAAGACGCTCGAATTTGTACAAGTGATATTCCATCGAGCTGTACGGACGATCGGAGTACAACGGTGAACTTTTCGCCGCTTTTTCATTGATCAGCAAGAATCCGCCCACTTTGTACATTTTTTCCATTGTCCAAGGCTCATACTGCTCACATTTTTCCAATGCTGCTTGTACCGCCATTTTATCGGTTCCAAGATAGTTTTCACCCGCACCTTCAGACTCAGCATCGGTGTTGGTGTACTCTTTGTGGAAAATGGTCAAGTCATGGAAACCCGGTTTCGCGTATTTCGGATGATCTTTAACTTTTGCTTTTCCGACATTCTCAGGTCGGTTAGCAATCTCTTCCATTTTTTTGGCCAAGAGGGTAAACATTGACCACTCATCCATAGACTCACCGATGTTTTTGATATTCGCAACCGGCTGAGCCAAGTTGGTAAATCGGTGATAACCCGGAGAAGTACGGAGGTCATACACTTCATAGTGTGATTTAGCCGGAAGCAATACGTCTGCGAACTGTGCCGCCTCAGACATACGATAATCGACATAGCCGTAGAACTTCGTTTTCTTCAAGAACGCTTTACGATACTCAGTCCCTTTGTTACGGCGGAACTTGGAGTCAGCAACGATCAAGGCACAGTCTGGCTGCCACCATGGTTTGTTCACATTACCGTGTTTAGACTCTTTATTGATGGTGTCGTTTTCACCTTGTTTGAGCATTTCAGACAATACAGCCATGTACTCTTTTTTACTCATACCGTTTTGCGCACGTTTGACGTCTTCGTCGCCGAAATACTGATCAAACGTTTTCATCCCGTCACCGAAGACGAACTCGCCGACGAATCCAGAACCGAAACGGGCATTGTATTTACCGCTGAATCCTGCCAATACGCCAAGACCGGAAAGGGTAAACTCATTTTCCGTATTCAATCCGCCGTATGGTCCCATACGTCCGGTCAATCCGCAAATCGATGAGATGTTCCAGATAGACATAACCCCGTTGAAGTATTTGTTCAATGAGAATCCGGTTGTGATCTCGACCACTTTTGGCAATGCGATATCGCGCGCCAACGTACGAACCGTATCCGGATGTACTCCCGTAATCTCTTTGGTTGCTTCAGGAGCGAATTTTGCCGCTGATTTTTTGAGCATTTCAAATACGGTTGTAACCGTACGCTCTTCACCGTGCATATCTTTAATTTTCCATGTACCCTCAAGCGCAGGAAGGATTCCTTGCTCATCAAGGCGAAGGGATTTGATTTTACTTCCCTCGGTACCCGGCATCAACGCTATTTCATTCTTAGCGGTATTCCAGCAGTAGAACTCTTCGGTGTATTTATGGTGATCTTCGTCGTTATGCGCGTGCTCCATATCCGAACGGCGGATCATTTTTTGCGTTTTTACATCCACCAAGAACGGAAGATCGGTAAAGGTTTTCATAAACTCAGGTTTATAAATTTTTTCTTCCAAGATAACTTGGATTACACTCATCGCCAAAATGTTATCCGCACCGGCTTTGATCGGGATCCAAAGATCCGATGATTTAGCCGTTGCATTAAATTCCGGAGTAATCGTAATGATCTTCGCTCCGTTGTATTTCCCTTCCCATACGAAGTGGGCGTCCGGGATACGAGAAACTGACGGGTTACCGCCCCACATGACAGCCGTATCAACGGTGTACATGAAGTCCCATGTACACCCGACGTTACCTTCGCCATACGCGATTGCGGCACCGGAGAACATATCCCCAAGATACGATGACGGATAAATACGGATCGCACCCAACTGAGTCGAGAAACGAAGCGGCGCACCACGGCGGCCTTCGGTCAAAAGACCTGTACCCGCGTGTACCATCAATTTATCCGGACCGCGTTGTGGATCGGTCATACAGTCGAAAATTTCTTGACATACACGCTCAGCCGCTTCATCCCAACTGACACGTTTCCATTTACCTTCACCGCGCTCACCGACACGAACCATCGGATACAGGATACGGTCTTTTTGGTACATAACTTGTGAGTGCTGAACCCCTTTATTACATCCGCGCGGATTGAAGTCAGGGATTTTTGCATTGATGATCGGATAGCGAGAAGATTGGTTTTCGCGGGTAACAACACCGTTGTTAGACCAAACTTCCCATGCACAGTTACCTTGACAGTTAACACAGTGGTACGCGAATCCGTGTTCCTCTTTTTTACCGTAGGTGAACGCAAATTCATTACGGTACATTGACTCAGTGTAGTTGGTATTCGGATAGTTTTCTTTTCCGTTTTCAACCGACATTACATTGGTTTTAGCGAACAATGACCCCTGTGAAGCCACCAACGCTGCCGTCATCCCTGAAACTTTCAGGAAGTCACGACGATTATTATTCATTACTTTTGTCATTTTTCTGCCTTATCGTTTAATCGGAAGGTTCATATCGTTACCCCAAACGTCCCAGCTTCCAGTGAAAACCTTAACGTTTTTGTAACCCAACAATTGAAGCGCCGTAATGTGCTCAGATCCACGCCCCGCGCCTACTTGGCAGTACGCATACACTGTTTTATCCGGAGTGATCCCATAGCGGTTATACACCTCTCTAAGCTCATCCGCAGATTTAAACGACAATTTCTTATCGGCATCTGAGATTTGTGACCACTCGATAAAGGTCGCACCCGGGATGTGCCCTCCACGCGCTACGTTATCCATTTTACGCTCACCGATGATTTCAGCGATACCGCGACCGTCGATAATAGCAAATTTAGAATTTTTTCCATTTTTCTGGATATCTTCCATCGCGTGTTTCACTTCGTTTTTCTCAGCGATAACACTGTACTTAATCTTTTTAGGATCGATTTTGTACTTCTTAGGTGTTACAACTTCATCCCCTTTGACAACAAGAAGACGTTTTTCAACTTCATCCATTTTTGCCTTAAGTGCTTTCGCGTCTTCACTCGCTTTTTTAACGGTTGCTTCTAACGCTGCTTTATCCGCACCCTCTTTTTTCAATGCATCCTTAGCCTCTTTTTCCGCTTTTTTAGCCGCTTTGAGATCTTTATTCAGCGCATCGTACTCTTTTTGTGCCGGATCGATCGCCATAATAGCCGCACGTCCGCCGTTCAATACTTTTACATTTTTGTGGCCGTAGCTGTCGAAGAATGAATACACACCCGTCGCATTCGGACCTTTAAAGTCATCGTACGCAATAACCGTCATGTCATTGCTGATCCCTTTTTTCCCGATTGTCTGCTCCGCATCATCGACACAGCGGTACAATGGTGCACAGTGCATCTCTCCATCAATTTCTGAATGGTGCAAATGGTGAGCGTACATCTCAACTGATCCCTTAATGTGACCAAGTTTATAGATGTCCTCATTATCACCTGAGACAAACATTACTTTTGGATTACCGATCAACTTGACCGCTTCTTCGGCAGAAATAAGGATATTCTTATTCGCATAGTCCGCTGCCAACGCGTTCGCTGCAGACAATGATGCCGCTAAACAGAGTGTCGTTAACAATCTATTCATCCGTGCTCCTTTTCTTCATAAAATTACAAAATTACATTTTTGCGGAATAACCGCCCCCATTATAGATTCCCGAGTCTTAATAAGACTTAAATGACTTTTTTTCTTTTTGCCTAAATTACCATTGGTTACACTTCAAAAATACCTGAAATTGTTCCTTATTTTTTTTCGTTAAAATTATTAAAATTTTCACTTTTTCTTCTGCATTAATCTCTACAGGTAGTATTTGTTTAATCACTTTTCGCTACTATCTCACTCTATTTACCATACTATATAGGAGTTTGTTATGAGCCTCGAATCCGTTCAACACGCCATCAGCGCATCCGATACGGCTGCCCTGATTGAATTGCTCGAAGACCCGTCACTGCCGATTGACGCAGTACAAACCATTTACAACGCATACAAAACCGACAAACAAATCGTAGGACAAGTCGCCATGAACCTTTCACTGCGCACCTCGGTTTATGACCGCGAAAAAGAGTACAGTCCCATCATGGTCGAATTACTGATTGATATTGCTAACAATCCGGTGGATATGGGTGCACGCTGGGCGGTAGCGAAAAATCCCCATACTCCGGTAGAAGTACTTCGTCATTTAGCGACCGACTCGGTGAATCTGGTTCGTGCGCTAGTAGCGACGAATCCTTCGACTCCCGCTGATGTACTGGAAAAATTCTTCAGCGATGAAAAAATCGTCCGTGACGGACTTTCGGGCAATCCCAATACGCCACCAAAGCTACTCAAAATTTTAGTGGATGATAACGATAAACTCGTTCGTATGCGCCTTGCCGAAAACCGTGCCGCCCCTATCGACATCATTGAAAAACTGTTAAACGACACCGACATCGACGTGACCAAAGCGGCTCGCGCCAATCTGGATAGCCGCGCATGAGAGAAAACCCGACCCAAAGCAAATTTATTGCGTTAGAAAACCAGTTTCTCAACACTTTTTTTTCGGGCCTCTATTTCAGTGCAACCGATTTTATCTCGATGGCAGCTGAAAATGCTCTTCAGCTTGACATGCACTCGCGAGAAATGCTCATTAAAGATTTATTCGCAGAATCGGATAAAAACGGAACACTTGGCGGTGCGATCGCAACGTTAAATCGTAACATCGATGATCGTATCTCAACCTATCACCGTCTTAGCCTTGAGTATCCGGGGGCGCGTGCGCCCTTAGCCAAATTGGCGCAGAAAGCAAGCGGAACTAAAGCCCTTCTTGCTCGCGAAATCAGAGGAAATCCCTATGAACACTAAAGAGTTACTCTCCGCACTCCAACAACTCCCCTATCCGGGGCTTAGCCGCACATTGGAAGATTTAAAACTCATCTCCAGCGTCAAAGTGGAAAACAATCATGCCAGCATTGAACTTCTAACCGTCAGTGATGACTCCTACCTAAGTGTAAAGTCGGCCATCGAAGCTGCTTTCTCCAATACCTTTGATAGCCTTAACATCACGAAAAAAACAGCAGCCCAAAAAGACATCAATTACGGCAATACAGCCACCCCTAACAATCGAGCGCCGTATACTAAAAACGTTATTGCCGTAACAAGCGGCAAAGGTGGCGTGGGCAAAAGCACCGTAAGTGTCAATCTTGCGATAGCGCTCGCTCAAAAAGGGTATAAAGTAGGGCTGTTAGATGCCGATGTCTATGGTCCGAATGTCCCTCGCCTTACCAACACCGACCTCGAAAAAATCAAATGGAACGATGATAACAAAATCGTCCCTAGCGAAAACTTCGGTATCAAGATCATGAGCGTTGCCCTTACCACTCCCACATCGGACACACCCCTTGTATGGCGCTCTTCTGTTGCCGTTTCGGCGTTGATCCAGTTTCTCGAAGATGTTGCGTGGGGGGAACTCGATTTTCTGGTCATCGACATGCCTCCGGGGACCGGAGATATTCAGCTAACGATGGCACAGGAGCTTCCGATCAGCGCTGGTGTGATTGTCACCACCCCTCAACTGGTCGCCAGCGATGATGTCAGCCGTGCCATCCGAATGTTTGAGGATATCAAGGTACCCATGGCAGGATTGGTGGAGAATATGAGCTATTTCATCGCTCCGGATACCGGTAACCGTTACGATATTTTCGGTACGGGCGGCGGTGAACGACTAAGCGAACGCTACGGCATCGAACTGTTAGGGAAAATTCCATTGGATATGCAAATTCGTGAAGGTTCCGACAATGGAGAACCGCCGGTTGCGCTTGGAAACGATGAACAAAAAGCTCACTACCAAGACATTGTCAATAACATGTTAAAAGCGGTAAAATTTAAATTATAAAGTCGAAGGGTTAAGGAGTGTCCGTTCATGGTTCGACTAGCTCACCATGAACGAATAATAGTTATTTGAAGATTTTTTGGATATTTTTAGTGATAGCATCCGGCATGGTTGCAATGGCCATAAATTCAGTCATCGTCAACAACGGATAGCTGATTGCAATGTAATACTTCGCATTCAACGCACGTGCTTTCCCACCTTCAATCAATACAGCCCACGGAAGAATTTCAGCGTTTTGCGTTCCGATTTTTTTGACAAAACCGTTGTTACGTTTATCCAATTCAATAAACGCCAAGTAGCTATCCGGTCCGACTTGCACAACAGCAACCGTCCCTTTTGCCGCTTTAACTTTTGCCAACAACGCTTCATTCGTCCCTTCGCCTACCAAATCCATCTCTTGATAATACGGCATACCGATCATAAAATGGTAATCCGGCAATTTCTCAAATTCCCACACGTCTTCAGAATTTTTCATCGGACCGAAAGCAGTTTTAAGCGCATCGAGTGTTGCCATCGCATTTACATGGTTGTACTCTTTTTGTAAAAATGCAACATTAAAATAGACAGGGTTTGCGATGTGTGTTACTTTGCGCTCATCATCGATTAAAATACGCCCTACTGCCGCAAATCCACGCATCGGCTTAGCCGCATCTGCTTTCATAGCCTCATTGGTGTACAAAATGGTTGTTCCAACATCGTTTTTATACGTTCCGACGATGTCAAAACCTGCTGCCTTTAACTTAGACTTCGCTGTCTCCGCATCAACATACGCTGCGATTTTGTACGTCGGCAACATTTTTTCTACTGCCGCAGCACCCTCAATTTTTGGTGATGCGCCGCATCCGGAAAAGAGGATCGCAAACGCTGCGATCACAAGTGTAATGATTTTTTTCATAATTCTTTTGCTCCTAGCTCTTTCATAATACGGATGATATCTTTATCCAACGCATTGATCGAATCGATCATTTTTTGATCTTTGATCCCCATAACGGCTGTCCATGTTTCAAGACGCGGCATCCCTACCATCAATTTGTTTGACCCTTTGTCAATGTACATGTACATCGAACATGGAGCAAATGCACCGGCGTCGGGACGACCGTTGTTAAAAATCCCTTCAGAGAATCGGAAATGGCACAGCGAGTACACCCAATACGCATCATAACGATCAAACTTCACTTCGGCATTCGCCATCGCATCGATCATATTTTTAAACCCGGCAATGATGTACTTGTTCTCTTCGAATTTTGCTTCAAACTCGCCTTGGAAATCAGAGACGAACGATTCGACACTGCCGTCTTTACGTTCTACCGGAATCTCAAACGTCATCATCGGTTTTGCCGGAAGGGCTTTATAATCGACGTATTGAACTTTTGATCCGATCTCTTTGTCGGTCATTTTATCCAATTCGCTAAATGAAGCAACAAATGCTGCCCGTACCGCTTTATCTTTTACCCCGACGATATCAAGCATCGTTTCAGGCATCACGTGTCCGACGTAGGTCTTGTCTTCACCCGCTTTTTTATAAATGTGCAAGTTAAATGGAGAAAAACCGCCCAATGCCGGCTCTTTGAGAAGGAGCGGCCCTACCGCCTTGTCATTCGTAACCGAGAAAAAGCCGAGGTTATCCAGAGTCACTTTAAAATTCGGATCAAAATCCGGATGTGGTCCGGTTACCCCTTTGACTGTTTGTGTCGGGGTACCCCATTTGGTTTTATATGCATGGTCGATGTGTTCATGCGGATCGGAAAGGACAAAACCGATTGTTTGGATTTTTTCATTGACCAAACTCATGTATGCGGCTTCTTTATCGCCATCACCGACATTAAATCTTACCCCTTGGGCACCAAAGACCGCAGTAGCGGCTAATGATAGCGCTGCGGCTCCCATCAAAAATCTATTTAACATACGTTATCTCCTCTGCATTATCGCTCTTGGGGCCAGAGCCCTTTTTCAAAATGGCCTATATTGTAGCATAAACCTATCAAACAAACGGTAACACTAATGTAATTTTGAAATTTTAGGATAACAATGTTTCGTGAAGGAATAGTGAAGGAGGGTTTACCACCCAAAAGGGTGGTGAGGGGAGAATTAGAATTTCATATTCAAGTTAGCAGCAACGGCCATTTGATCATTCGTTACTGTCAAGTTACCAAGACCTACTGTAGCAGCGCTAACCGTTACATCCGGGCTTGTTGCGTACATAAATGCAAAGTCTGCACCCACGTTTTTAGAGAACTCATACCCAAGACCTGCCGTATAGTGTTGCTCCGTTACCGCTGGGAATAATACATGGTTAAACGCATTCATGGTATCACCATTTTTATTTCCACTTGAACCATTTACAAATGTTCCATCTGTATTATTTTTAATTGGATTTTTTGCGTAGTTATAACCGGCACGGAGTGCTAGCTTATCCATACGGTACTCAAGACCCACAGCATACACATCTTGATTTTCCCAGCCGAAATCTTTGTATCCTTTTGCATCACCCCATTGGATTTTTTTCCAGTCAACTGCTACTGAAAGATCACCGCTTGTCCAGTCAAGACCCACACCATACTCCGCAGGTTGCTCAAGTACATCTGATTTTGCCCCAAAAGTAGTATTAGAAGTAGTATAACCAAACGCGGCACCTGCCACAGAAATTTGATTTTTATATTCCATTTCAATCGCTGATTGATAACGAAGCGCTCCTGTCAAACCAAGATCTTTTAGGGTATATGCCGCACCCACTTCGTATCCAAGACCGATATCACTTGATGAACCGCGACCAACGTCTCTGGTTTGACTAGAAGTAAAGTGTGTCCCATTGTTATCATTTGTTTGAAATGCAATATCCAATGCACCGTACATTACTACCGGCGCTACACCAACTGACAATTCATTGGTAGCTTGGTAAGCAATTGGAGCTGAAAATTTCATGAGCATCAAATTTGAACGCATGCTGTATAATCCCATATCTCCGTCAAGTGCAGCATTAAGAGTTGGCGTACCAATTTTACCTGTTGTTCTCCAATCAGTCCCCATTCCCGCTGAACCGTACATGCTCAAACCAACCGCAACACCATCACCCAAATCGTGTGTCATGGCAACATAAGGGATAACATTATGTTCTGCATCACTGCGTGCTGATAAGTCATTAGCACCACCATTAGTACCAGTTGTTTTTACTTTTACATCCGGAGTGAAGTAAGTGCCCCCAAAGGTAAATTGAGTCCCTTTTCCTTTGGTAATCAAGGCCGGATTCGCTGTCGCAGATTCTGCTCCATTATAGTGAGCTTGTGCTGCACCCCCCATACCAAGTGATTTCGCACCCGTAGCAATCAGGTTGTCCCCGTTGGTAGCAAATGCCGCTGTTGATGTAAGTGCAACTGCCGCCGCAACTGCCAATTTGATTGAACGTTTCATTAATTCTCCTAAATCATTGAATAGTTTTGAATTGGTAAACAATTCGTTAACGGTGTCATTATAGGGGTGCTAAAATTAGATGAAACTGAATTTAAATATATATTTTCTTATAGTATAAAATCATATTTGTTATATGACGTTAATATAAAATCATTTTATAGAGTTAAAACGTCAAAAAAGAAGATTAAGAGGATTATCAAACCATTCTACATACCTTATTTCTTTATTATGCTCGACAGATCATGTTTCATAATGAAACATGATTAAAGATCATTAGTATTATGACAAAAGAACATGTCGAATAGAGAAGTAGTATGATTATTTAATAGGCAGTTATGAAAATATTGTGATTTTATTGGATTTAAAGTAGAGCAGTGAGAACCCTGCGGCTAGGCGGCGACCTACGTTTCCAACCCTGAAAGGGTCAGTATTATGAGCGAAGAGGGTCTTAGCTTCCGGGTTCGGAATGGGGC
>FWPV01000012.1_pt1 | contig 146541 bp, 153 predicted proteins | sample 2228371 | NCBI WGS metagenome assembly FWPV01 (sample SAMEA103939776, study PRJEB20133) | metagenome
CGACCCCGCGCCCCCGAGCGCAGCAGACCCGCTTTCCTTGAACGCCTACGCGTACTGCCTGGGGGACCCGGTGGGTGCGAGTGACCCGTCAGGCGCGATCACTGACTGGGACGGAGACGGGAAAGCGTCCGAGGACGAAGTTGCGCTTCACGCATCGAAGCACACCAAGAACAGCAAGTTGAGCAGCTACTGGAGGGCGAAGGGTAAGCGACTGCACTATCAGCTGATGCTCACGAAGCAGCGCCTCGGCTACCTGAGGCGCAAGGAGACCCAGGCGCGATGGTTGGCGGCTGCGGTCGGGGAGGCCAAGGCCTGGGCTACCCTGAACGGCTACGATGAGTACTACATCGACGCGAATGTGACCGGGGCGTGTGCCGGAGCCGGCGGAGTGGTCGGACTGACTGGAGGCAAGATTTCCAACTACCAGGGCGGGGTGGTCGTAGATGAGCACTGGTACGGTGGGGTTGCGATCGCTAACCCAGGCATAGGAATGAGCGTGATGGTCGGTCAGGGCAGAACCGAACCAGGGAGAAGGTACATCGAGTTTGCTGCTGGTGACCGACTTGCTGTGGCGTACGGATACAGATCCGACAATGATCGGTCGGCACCGTGGGACATCGATGCCATGGGCCAGCACATCGCCGACAACGATTACGTGCAGGGCGGCATGTGCCTTCCCGTGCCGGGCGGCTCCGTATCCTGGTTCTATGTTGTCCCCTAGGGGGAGATGGCGAAGGACGGTGTGAGTGATATGGAAAAAGTGGCGCTCCTGGTCATCGGTGCGTACCTCGTATTCCTGGATGATTGGATCGTTCGGACGCGCGCTCGAAAGCAAGGGCTCAGTATGTCCGATGGACAGATCAGGCAAGCTTCCCTGGTGATGCGGGGAATAGGGGTGGTATGTCTCATGCTGGCAGGGTATGCCGCGGGGCGGTCTAGCTGACCTTCACCCGCTCGGCCACAGGCTCCGCTGTGACCACGTACACGAACGACCCCTACGGTCGCCGCACCTCGCGCGTCACGCCGTCTGGCACCACGACATACACCTGGGACCCCGAGGGGCACCTCAGCCGCATCACCTCAGCCGATGCCACCATCACCTACGCCTACGGCATCGCAGGGATGCGGGAAAAGAAGATCGTCGAGACCATGTCCGGCACTACCTGGACGAAGTCGGTGCGGGCAGGCGGCAGGTTTAAAGCCGAGTTCGGCTCCGACGGCACGCGCTACACCTACCTCTGGGGCCCTGACCGCACGCCGCTTTCGGTCTTCGTCGAGCGCTCCACGGGCGCGACCGAGACCTACGCGTACCACACGGACGCGCTCGGAAGCGTGGTGGCGATGACGAACTCGTCCGGCCGGGTCGTGGCGCGGTACGCCTACGACCCGGCCACGTACCGCTTCCTCTCGCCCGACCCCGCGCCCCCGAGCGCAGCAGACCCGCTTTCCTTGAACGCCTACGCGTACTGCCTGGGCGACCCGGTGGGCTTGACCGACCCCTCTGGCGCGGTCGTGGACGTGGACGGCGACGGGCGCCTCGATTCAGAAGACAGCGCGAGCGAGAACTACATCCGCACGCCTGCATCGAGCAGGCACAAGGCCGCCAGGCGGGCGGAGATGGTCGCTGCCGAGGCGCGTGCTCAGGCGCAAAGGGCAGCCGAGCTCAACCGCAGGGCGATGGGGGACAGTCAGGCGGCGGGCGAGGAAGGGCGCGGCATCGTCGGCGCTGTACTCACCGGGCTGTCGATTGGGCTCGGCGTGATCGGCGTAGCTTCGTCGGTATTCGTGCTCGGTGTGGCTGTAGGGGCGATAACGGTCAGTACCGGCGGGTCGGGGTTGATCCTTCTGGCCGGCATAGGCGGGGCAACGTCATCGTTCGTGGGCGGATTCCTTTCGGAATTCGCATATCGGAAAGGATACACATCCCGGGCTGTGCGAGATGTTGGCGTGGGGCTAGCGGCGGTTGGTACGATTGCGTCACTCGTGAACGGAAGCGGCCCGATAGCTACTGCCATCGGAATGCAAGGCTTCTGTGCGGGGACCGTCGGACTCAGTCTGACGGCTGCGGATTCACTTTCAGATTAGCCGGTATGGGCGTGACAGATACGAAACGGGGAGAGTGCTCAGATGTCTGATAAGCGTGGCAGTTCAGCCGTGCAGGATGGCGTTGTGCGAGACGAAGTCGCCGCGCCCGGTGCGGTCGCATCACGGCACACGGCTGTCATGAGGTGGACGGCCGTTCTCGCGGCGCTGCTGGCAGCGATCGGGCTTCTGGCAGGCTTCGCGGGCGCAGCGGGCATCGCAGTGCTCGTGGGCCTCGGGGTGTGCGCTGGAGCCGCTGCGGTCTCGGCTGCCTTGATGGTGCGGGCGCAGGCGAAGTCGGCAGTACAAGCGGGCCAAATGCAGGGCAAACGCCAGGAGCACACAGCCTCGGAACGGTCCCTGGCGGTGCACTGGCGTGCGGCCTGGGTGACCGGCGTATGGATGCTCGTCGCCTTGGTCGGCGTCGTGCTGTGGACGCTTGGCCTAGCGTTTAGTGATGCAACGCCGAGCCTGTGGTATCTCGTGCTCGGTGTAGCTCTCGCCGCCACGCTCGCGATGCTATTCGTCGCAATGATCGTGCAGGTCTTGAGAGCCGGTCGCGCGGGTGGTTGATCCGTGGGGTCGTATGACCGAAAGCCGACATGGGGGCTTCCAGCGGAAGGCATCAGGGCGTTTGCAGGAGCGGCCGTCTCGGGTGCTGGATCTTCTCGGTGACGCCGGCCGCACGCCACTCCGTGTCGCGGTTGCGGTATGGCATGCGTCCGGCGCGTGGGCTTTGCCGTCGTCGCGGGAAGCCCGATCTTGCCGTGGAGTTGAGCCGATTCTGAGGAGGCTTCATGGGCTATCACTTGCCCCGCGATCTGGCTCTCTATGGAACCGCCACCGTGGGATTCATCGTGGCCGCGGTGCTCGCGCTGTTGTGGTACCGCCGAGTCCTGACGCGCAAGCAGGCATTCATCGGCATGGTTGCCACGATGGTCGCGGATGCAGCGTTCATGGGATGGGCGTCCGGAATGCCCTTCGTGGGTGCAGTCAAGCAGGGACTCGTGGCCGGAGCGGCTCTGTCTGCATACCTGTTCACGTATGCGCTTGCGCTCGATGTGGGCGCAGAACGCCGCGCGGCTCGCGAGGCCCGGCGTGCCGCAAGAGATGCTGACGGGCGCATGGGCGGGTTCGTCTCGGACACCCGACCCGCTCCTCTGACCTCCCGGTGGAAAGCGGTGCTGGCGTGGGCGCTCGTGTCCCTGATGGTGGCCGCAGTCGCCGTGGTGTGGATCATCTTCTTCATCGAGATCTCCAGGCGATGAGCCGGGTCTGGCAGACTATAGCCGCCGCGGCCGTCTCCGCCGTGTTAGAGTGCCGCCGTCGGCAGCGCTCAGGGTCGCCGTTGGCTGGTCAGCCTGGCCCGGCGCGGACGTCGTGATGGGCCTGTAACAGCTTCAGACCGCGAGGAAGCCCTGCCGGCTCAGTCTGCCCGCGCTGCAACCGCCGCCAAGAGCTCCAACGGCTGAAAGACAGGCATCGTCGCCTTCGAGAAGCCCGCAGCGTCACGCGTCACGATGGCGTGGCATCCCGCCGCATGCGCCGCCTCGTGTACGACGGCATCCTCGTAGTCCGTGAATCCGTTCGAATCCAGTGCTCGCTGCAACACGTCTCGATCCACCGCAGCGACTTCGAAGATCCCGAGCAACGTGCGGAGATGCTTGCGGACGGCCTTCTGCCCTAAGGCCCCGGAACCGACGTAGTGCAGCGTGGTCACGGCTGTTGCGCAAACGAAGCCCTCGATCCGCCGGTTGTCGACTAGCGCCACCAGTTTCTCAGCGACTTCAACGTGAGGGTTCCGCTCCAGCAGAACGTCAAGCAGAACGTTGGCGTCGAAGAGGACTCTCACCGATACTTCTCCTCCAGGTAGCGGCGGTAGTCTTGCTCGGTGGCCGTAGAGCCTCTGAAGGCTCCCCGCAGCGAACGGACGCGGGGGGATATCTCCGTACCGGGGACGTCCTCTCCCGCATCGATCGCGGCGAAGAAGTCCGCGACGAGTTGCGAGACCGACTTCCCTGAGCGGTCCGAATAGCGCTTTGCTTTCGCGATGAGCTGGTCATCCAGCCGCAACGTGAGTTTGGTGTGCATGGCGACGCCTCCGAGACGTATAATAGGTGCAATCATTGTACGTCATTGGAGAAGCGGGCACAACGGCGGCATCGTCGTCGTTGCGATGATGGGGCGGTCGCTTAGCTCGTCGTAGCCGCGCCGCTGATCCCGGTGCAAGAGGCGTGATGCGTGTGAGTCCAACCCCACGCGCAGGCTTGCCTCGCTCGTCCCGGGCGTCTACACTGAGGTAGCACAGCAAGGTGCTACCTTTGGAGCCCGACATGGCCAAAGTCAACGTCTACATCCCGGACGACTTGCTCGAGCAGATCGATGCCGACGCGGTCGCGCTCGATCGCAGCCGCAGCTCGATCGTGCAACAAGCGCTGGCCGAGTACGTGAGGTCGCGGGCCAGTGAGTCGCGGCGCGGCGACATGGCCCGGGCCGTCGAGATCGCCGAGAGCCTCGCCGCAACCTGGCGCGAGCGCGACCGTCATCCGGAGGTCTCGGCGAGCGACTACCTCGTGGGTCTTCGGCGAGCCGCTGATACCGACGACGACGCAGCGGTGATCGCCAGGATCCTGGGGGAGCCCGGTGAGTAGCGATCTCGTGGTCCTCGACGCGTCCGTCGGGGTCAAGTGGTTCTCTCCCGAAAGCGGCCACGAGCAGGCCGTCGAGATCCTCAGGCGGGCGGCTGCGGGTCGCGTTCGGATCGTGGTACCCGACCTGTTCGTCTACGAGGTCGTCCGTTCGGTGCTCCGGAAAGCAGGGCCCGCGTCCGCGCAAGAAGTCGTCCGGTTCTTCTCGCTCTCGCACATCATCAGCGTCCCTCCAGGGGAGCGGGTGCTTGCCGAATCGCTCCGCCAGGCAGACAGCCTGGGCTGCGACTTCTACGATGCGTGCGCCCCAGCGATCGCGTCGCTCCTGGGCGCGACGCTGTACTCGGCCGACCGCACGGCGCACGCGGGGTACCCCGGGGTCGTGCTGGTCGGGTAGCGGCGTGCGGCGAGGCTGGCGCGCCTCGGTGTATCCTTAGCGCCTGGAGGCGTGTATGACGGCCACACCCGAACAGCAGACCGTCCTCGTCGGCGTGACCGGCGGCATCGGCGCGTACAAGGCGTGCGAGCTGGTGCGCGCGCTCATGCGGTGCGGATTCCGCGTGAAGGTCGTGATGACGGACGCGGCGACGAGGTTCGTCACGCCGCTGACGTTCCGCACGCTGACGCGCGAGCCGGTGGCGACCTCGCTGTGGGCCGACGAGCCGGGCGACCCCGTGCACCACGTCTCGCTCGCGCAGGAAGCGGACGTCGTCGTGGTGGCGCCGTGCACCGCCAACGTGCTCGCGAAGCTCGCGCACGGCCGTGCGGACGACCTGCTCACGACGACCGTGCTCGCCACGGAGGCGCCGGTGGTGCTCGCGCCGGCGATGAACGTGCACATGTGGCGCAAGGAGGTCACGCAGCGCAACGTCGACGCGCTTCGCGCCCGCGGCTTCGTGATCGTCGCGCCCGGCTCGGGCGAGCTGGCGTGCGGCGACGTGGGCGAGGGGAGGCTCGCTGAGGTCGCGGCCATCGCCGAGGCGGTCGAGGCTGAGGCGCTGCGGGCGCGCGACCTTGCCGGCGTACGGGTGCTCGTCACCGCCGGCCCGACGTACGAGCCCATCGACCCGGTGCGCTTCATCGGCAACCGCTCGTCCGGGAAGACGGGGTACGCGATCGCTGAGGAGGCCGCGCGGCGAGGCGCAGACGTCACGCTCGTGAGCGGCCCGACGGCGCTTCCGGACCCGTTCGGCGTGCGCGTCGTGCGCGTGACGACCGCCGCCGAGATGCGCGAGGCCGCGCTCGTCGCGTGGGCGGACGCAGACGCCGTCATCGCGTCGGCGGCCGTCTCGGACGTGCGCCCGGCTGCGCGCTCGAGCGGCAAGATCAAGAAAGACGCGCTGCCCGATTCCATCGCCCTGGAGCGCAACCCTGACATCCTGGCCGAGCTCGGGGCCGCGAACGACGGGAGCCGCGTGGTGGTCGGCTTCGCGGCCGAGACCGGCGACCCGGTCGCGGAGGCGCGCCGCAAGCTGGAGGCCAAGCGCTGCGACCTCGTCGTCGCGAACGACGTCTCCGGCGACCTGGGGTTCGGGACGGACGCGAACCGCGTGTGGTTCGTCACGGGCGACGCCGCCGAGGAGCTGCCGGTGCTGGACAAGCGCGCCATCGCACGCGAACTCCTCGACCGCGTCTCCGCGCTCGTCCGCCGCAAGCGCGGCACTTGAAGCGACGCCCGGCGAGCCGTACCATGGTAAGCCGCTCCTGAGGGAGCGCCGGGCTGTGGCGCAGTTTGGTAGCGCACTTGACTGGGGGTCAAGGGGTCGCAGGTTCAAATCCTGTCAGCCCGACCAGCGGTGGCAACGGGGTCGTCCGTCGAGCGGGCGGCCCCTTCTGCTATCCTTGTCGTGCCTGCTCAGGCGGTCCTCTGCGCTTCCTGGGGGTGACGATGTCCGCGGCTGTCACCGTGCGTTGGGTCGAAGACGGGGCGCTGCGCTCCGGGGGTCTCGACGCGCTCGCATCGGTGCCCGCAAGCGGCACCGTGTGGGTGGACGTGCTCGACCCGGACGAGACGACGCTGCGCGCGCTTGCGGAGCGGTTCCCGATGCACCCGCTCGCGATCGAGGATTGCCTGCACTTCCCGCAGCGCCCGAAGATCGACGTGTACCCGGACTCGACGTTCCTGATCTGGCTCATCCCGGTGCTCGTCGACTCAGACGGCGTCCAGACGCACGAGCTCGACGCGTTCCTCGGCGAGGAGCACCTCGTGACCGTCCACCGCGAGCGCATCCCGGCGATCGACGCGGTCGCAGAAGAAGCCGTCGCGTTCCTAGCGCGCGGCGTGGAGTGGACCGTCCACGCGATCCTGGACCGCGCCGTCGACGCGCTGTTCCCGGCGCTCGAGCAGATCGCCGACGCGCTCGAGGAGCTCGAAGACGCGATGCTCGCCAACGCCGAGCGCGAGCACCTGGCGCGTCTCTACCAGGCCAAGCGCGCGCTCGTGCAGCTGCACAAGATCGTGGTGCCGGAGCGCGACGTCGTGCGCGGCCTTGCGCGCGCGGAAGCGTTCGTCGAGCCGGACGCCTACATGTACTTCCAAGACATCGGCGACCACCTCGCGCGGGCGATCGACAGCATCGAGACCTACCGCGACGTCGCGAGCGGCGCGATGGACATCTACCTCTCGGCGCAGTCCAACCGCATGAACGAGATCATGAAGCAGCTCACCGTGATCGCCACCATCTTCATGCCGCTCACGCTCATCTCGAGCATCTACGGCATGAACTTCCGCTACATGCCCGAGCTTCAGTGGCGCTACGGGTACTTCGCGGTCCTCGTGGTCATGGCGGCGATCGCCGTGTGGATGGTGTGGTTCTTCCGGAGGAGGCGCTGGTGGTAGAGCGAGGCCGGAGCGAAGCGCGGGGCGAGAGCGCCGGAGCGCGCAGCGAGCACGCGGGTGCCGGGCACGGCATCTACTCGGTCGCCAACCTCATCACGCTGCTCCGGCTGCTCATCGTGCCGTTCTTCTTCGCCGTGCTCGTGAGCGGCTCCGAGCGGTCCCGGGTCGCGGCGTTCGGTCTGTACGTGCTCGCCGCCTCGACGGACTGGATCGACGGGCAGATCGCGCGCCGCACGCACACCGTGACCGAGCTCGGCAAAATCATCGACCCGCTGGTCGACCGCCTTCTGCTCGCGTCAGGCGTCATCGGGCTCTACGTCATCGGCGAATTGCCGCTGTGGATCCCCATCGTGCTGGTCGCGCGCGACGTGTACCTGCTGTACGGGTCGTGGGTGCTCGAGCACAAGGGCATCCGGCTCCCTGTCGTCTACATCGGCAAGGTCACGACGGCGGTGCTGCTCGCCGGCTTCTCGTCGCTCATCGCGGGGTGGCCGCGTGTCTCTGGGCTCGCGCTCGGAGGCCCGTCTTGGCTTCCAGGAACGGCCGGAGGCTCTGTCACGTTGGGCATCTACCTTGTGTACGCCGGCATGGTGCTTTCGTTCGCGACCGCCGTCGTGTACACGCGCCACGCGCGCGCTGCGGTCCGCGGCGGAAACGAGGTCTGAGGGTCTGCTGTCACGTTTCGCTGCTCGAGGAGGGAGCGTCAGGTGAAAGCAGTGATCATGGCAGGCGGAGAGGGGACGCGGCTTCGTCCGCTCACGAGCATGCGCCCCAAGCCGATGGTCCCGGTCTTCAACCAGCCGGTGATGGAGCACATCCTCGGCCTCGTCAAGCACCACGGGATGACGGAGGTCGTCGCCACGCTCGCGTTCATGCCCCGCGTGATCGAGGACTACTTCGGCGAGGGCGACGAGTGGGGGATGAGCATCACTTACGCGATCGAGGAAAGCCCGCTCGGCACCGCTGGCTCGGTCAAGAACGCGGAGGAGGCGCTCAGGGACGAACCGTTCCTCGTGATCTCGGGCGACGCGCTCACCGACATCGACCTCACGCAGGCCATCGAGTTCCACCGCTCGCACGACGGCCCTGTGACGATCGTGCTCAAGCGCGTCCCCGACCCGCTGGAGTACGGCGTCGTCATCACTGACGAGGACGGGCGCATCCAGCGCTTCTTGGAGAAGCCGACCTGGGGCCAGGTCTTCTCCGACACCATCAACACCGGCATCTACGTGCTCGACCCTATGGTGTTCGACCACATCCCGGCCGACCGCCCGTACGACTTCTCCTCGGAACTGTTCCCGAAGCTCATGGAGGCAGGCCATCCGCTCTACGGCTTCGTGGCGGACGGCTACTGGTGCGACATCGGCAGCCTCGAGTCGTACGTGCAGGCGCACCGCGACGTGCTCGACGGGCTCGCGCACATCTACATCCCGGGCGTCCGGAGCGCGACGGACGTGTACTACGGCTCAGGATGCGACGTGGACGACGACGTCGAGCTCGGGCACAAGGTCGTGATCGGCGCCAACGCGCGCATCCGCAAGGGCGCGCGCATCGGAGACTACACCGTGATCGGCGACAACTGCTTGATCGGAAGCGATGCGCGGCTCTCGCACTCGATCGTGTGGTCGGACTCGTTCGTGGGAGCGGGGGCCGACGTCGAGGGGGCGGTGCTGTGCCGGAAGGTGGACGTCCGCGCTCGCGCGCGCATCTACCCGGGCGTCGCCGTGGGCGACGAGACCGTCGTCGGGCACGGCGCCGTCGTCAACAACGACGTGCAGGTCTACCCGTACAAGCGCATCGAGGCGGGCGCGATCGTCTCCTCGTCGCTGATCTGGGAGTCGAAGGGCGTGCGCTCGCTGTTCGGAGCAGACGGCATCGCCGGGCTCGTGAACATCGACGTGACGCCCGACGTGGCGCTGCACGCGGCGCAGGCGTTCGGCACGCTGCTGCCGAGCAAGTGCCACGTCGTGGTGAGCCGCGACTCGAGCCGTGCTGCGCGCATGATCAAGCGGGCGGTGGTGGCGGGCTTGAACGCGACCGGCTGCCACGTCCGCGACCTGCGCGTCGCGTCGCCGGCGGTGACGCGCTTCACCACCCGCGACACGCGGTGCGAGGGCGGCGTCCACGTGTGCTCGTCCGCGAAGGACCCGCAGACGGTCGAGATCCACTTCTACGACAAGCGCGGGATCTACATCGCGCCGTGGCAGGAGAAGAAGGTCGAGCGTCTGTACTTCCGGCAGGAGTTCCGCCGGGCGTTCTTCGAAGACGTCGGCGAGATCCTGTACCCGCCGCGCGCGCTCGAGTATTACACGGCGGGGCTGCTGGAGGCGTTGGGCGGCGCTCCGCTCGTGAAGCACCGCAAGACCGTCGTGGTGGACATGGGTCACAGCCCGGCATCGTTCGTGCTGTCGCAGGCGGCCGTCGGCTGGGACGTGGAGCTCGTCGCGTTGCGCCCGTTCGTGGACTCCGAACGCACGCGGGTGGTGCCCGAAGAGCGCGATGCGAACATCAACGCGCTCGCCAACGCGGTGCGCTCGTTCGACGCCGCGCTCGGCGTGTCGATCGACGCGACGGCGGAGCGCGTGACGCTGGTGACCGGATCTGGGCGCGTGCTGGACCCCAACACCGCGCTGCACGCGATGGCATGCCTGTGGTGCAAGACCGACGCGACCGGCAGGGGCCTGGCGGTGCCCGTGAGCGCGTCACGCGTGATCGAGGACATCTGCGGGGCGGGCCGGCGTCTTGTGCGGGTCGGGACGACGCGCCGTGCCTTGTCCGCAGCGGCTCTCGAGCCGGACGTCGGGTTCGCGGGGTCGCAGACCGGCGGCTTCGTGTTCCCGGACTTCCTCGCCTCGTACGACGCGGTGATGACCATCGGCATGCTGCTCAAGATGCTCGAGGAGCGCGAGACGACCCTCGATGACGTCGTGGCGGGGCTTCCGGAATTCCACCTGCGGCACGCGAGCGTGCCGTGCCCGTTCTCGCGCAAAGGCGCGGTCATGCGCGTGATGGCGGAGATCGGCCAGGAGCGCGAGTCCGAGATGACCGAAGGCGTGCGGATCATCGAAGACGGCGGGTGGGCGCTCGTGCTGCCGCATCCGTCCGAGGCGAGCGTGGACGTACACGCGGAGGGGCGCACAGCCGAGCAGGCCGACGAGATCGTTCGCCGCTACATCGGCATCGTCGAGCGGGCCATCGAAGGATCCGAATGACGCTTGCACAACGCATGCGCTTCGAGGCGGAGCGAGACTGAGGCCGTCTCAGGTATACTGCTGCGACGATTCTCGTCCGCATCCGACGCATGCGAGGTATCCCGCCGCATGAGCGAAACACTCGACACCGATACGACGCAGCCTACGCCTGAGCAGCCGCGGGCGCGGCGCAGCGCGCGCAACGCTCGTGCCGCGAGCAGTTGGTGGCGGACTGTGGCGTCCCGCCCTGCCGCGCTGGCCGCGGCAGCCGTCGCGGCGGTGCTCGTGCTCGGAATCGCCGTGGACGCGGCGGCTTCGGCTGGCCGCATCCATCCAGGCGTGCGCGTTGACGGCGTCTCGGTCGGCGGCATGACGGTCGAGGAGGCCGCAGGAGCAATCGCGAGCGGCGCGACCGACGTGCTCGGCCGCGAGGTGGTCCTCGAGGCGGGCGACGAGCAGTGGAAGATCACGGCGCAAGAGGTCGGGGGCTCGGTCGACGCGACAGCGCTCGCGCAGGCGGCCTACCGGATCGGTCGCTCGGGCAACGTCGCCCGATCGGTCAAGGAGCGCCTGTTCGCCTGGTTCGGCGCGGAGCGCGTGGCGTTGCGCGTCCGCGTGGACGACGCTGCGCTCGACGGGCTGCTCGACGCCATCGACGCCTCCGTCGGCAGTCCAGCGGCAGATGCGTCCGTCGAGGTCGTCGGCATCGAGGCGAGGCTTGTTCCGGCGAAAGACGGCCTCGGCGTGGACCGCGTGGCGGCACGCGACGCCATCGCCCGTGCGCTCGCGAGCGACGAGCGCGTGGTGCGGCTGGACCTCGTGCCGGTGAAGGCGGCCGTCCAAGACGAGGGGGCCCAAGACGCCCTCGCTGCCGCGAAGCGTGCGCTGAGCGCGCCGCTCGTGGTGCGCTACGAGACGTCCACGTGGTCGGTCGAACCCGCGTCCATCGCGAAGTGGCTCGCGTTCAGGCGTGCCGAATCCACCGCTTCTGCGGACTCCGTGCTCGAGTGCTACCTCGCGAGCGACGAGGTGTCCCGGACGCTCACGCCGATCGTCGGCTCGGTCGGCAAGCCGGCGAAAGACGCGTCGTTCAAGGTCTCGAAGGGCGCGGTCACCATCGTTCCCTCGCAAGACGGGCTCGCGCTCGACGCGGAGGCGTTCTCCAAGACGGCGCTCGCGGCGCTCACCGGGGACGGAGAGCGCGTGGTGGACCTGCCGATGCGGCGCGTCGAGCCGGAGATCACCACCGAAGACGCCAAGCAGATGGGCATCAAGGAGCGGATCGCGACCTACACGACCGACTACTCGCCGTCCAACAAGCCGCGCGTGAACAACATCCACCTGCTGGCAGACGCGCTCGACGGGACGCTCGTGCCGCCTGGCGGCGTGTTTTCGTTCAACGAGACCATCGGGCCGCGGACCGCCGAGAAGGGCTACCAGGAGGCCAACGCCATCGTCAACGGCAAGCTGGTGCCGCAATTGGGCGGCGGCGTGTGCCAGGTCGGCACGACCATCTTCAACACCGTCTTCTTCTCAGGCCTGCCGGTTGTGGAGCGGCACAACCACTCCCTCTACATCAGCCACTACCCGAAGGGCAGGGACGCCACGGTGTCGTGGGGCGGGCCTGACTTCAAGTTCCGCAACGACACCGAGCACTGGATCCTCATCGCCACGTCGTACACCTCGTCGACCGTGACCATCTCGCTGTACGGCACCGATCCCGGCTACGAGGTGAGCTACACCACGAGCGACTTCTTCGACCTCAAGGACTATCCCGTGCGGGAGGTCAAGGATCCGACGCTGCCGGTGGGCACGCGGGTCATCGAGGAGAAGGGCGTCAAGGGGCGCTCCGTCATCGTGACGCGGATCGTCAAGAAGGACGGCGCCGTCATCCGCAAGGACACCTTCAAGTCCGTGTACCGGCCGGCGGAGGAGGTCGTGCGCGTCGGGACCAAGGTGGTATCCTCCACGCCGTCGACCTCCACGACCACGGGACCCTGACCGAGGCGGTCAGGGAGGGGAAAGGGGAGCGGGGTGTACCAGCCCGAGTTCGAAGCCATGGAGCGCTCGCGTCTGGAGGCGCTCCAGCTCGAGCGGCTGCGCGACACGCTCGAGCGCGTGTACGCGTCCGTGCCGCTCTACACGCGCAAGTTCGACGAGGCCGGCGTCAAGCCGGGCGACGTGCAGTCGCTCGACGACTTGCGGCGGCTGCCGTTCACGGTCAAAGACGACCTGCGAGCCGCGTACCCGTACGGCATGTTCGCTGCGCCGCTGCGTGACATCGTCCGCGTGCACGCGTCATCGGGGACGACGGGCCAGATCACGGTCGTCGGCTACACGAAGGGCGACATCGACCGGTGGGCCGACCTCATGGCCCGCACGCTCGTCTGCGCTGGGGCGACGCCGGACGACGTCATCCAGGTGAGCTACGGCTACGGCCTGTTCACGGGCGGCCTCGGGGTGCACTACGGCAGCGAGCGGCTGGGCGCGACGACCATCCCGATCTCGGGCGGCAACACGAAGCGCCAGGTCCAGATCCTCAAGGACTTCGGCGTGACCGGCCTCGGCGCGACCCCGTCGTACGCGCTGCTCATCGGGGAGACGGCGCTCGAGATGGGGATCGACCCGCGCGAGCTGCCGCTTCGCTTCGGCGTGTTCGGAGCCGAGCCGTGGAGCGAGAACATGCGCCGGCAGATCGAAGAGACGCTGGGCATCGTCGCGATCGACATCTACGGGCTGTCCGAGGTGCTCGGCCCGGGCGTCGCGTCGGAGTGCCTCCACAAGAACGGCCTGCACGTCAACGAGGACCACTTCATCGTCGAGATCATCGACCCGGAGACTCTCGAACCCGTGCCGGACGGGGAGCAAGGCGAGGTCGTCTTCACGACGATCACGAAAGAGGGCATCCCGGTCATCCGCTACCGGACGCGCGACATCTCCCGCATCGTGCCGGGCGAGTGCGCGTGCGGGCGCACCTTCCGGCGCATGGAGCGGGTCTCCGGTCGCACGGACGACATGCTCATCATCCGCGGCGTCAACGTCTTCCCGAGCCAGATCGAGCAGGTGCTCACCGGCATCCCGGGCGTCGCGCCGCATTACCAGGTCGTGCTCACGAAGCGGGGCGTCATGGACCACGTCGAGGTCCACGTCGAGGTGGCGCCCGACATCGCCTTCGACGAGGTCAAGGCGCTCGAGGCGCTCAGGCGCACGGTCGCGCAGGAGATCGCGTCTGCGCTCGCCATCTCGATCGACGTCAAATTGGTGGAGCCGAAGTCGATCCAGCGCAGCGAGGGCAAGGCGAAGCGGGTCCTCGACTTGCGGAACGAAGGGGGGACGGCGTGATGGTCGAGCAGGTCAGCGTCTTCCTGGAGAACACGGCCGGGCGGCTTGCCGAGCTCACGCGGGTGCTCGGTGACGCAGGCATCAACATGCGTGCGCTGATGGTCGCAGATACCTCGGAGTTCGGGGTCGTCCGCATCATCTGCGACATGCCGCGGCGCGCGGTGCAGGTGCTCGACGACGCCGGGTTCGGCGCCTCGATCGCCGAGGTGCTCGCCGTCGAGGTGCCTGACAGGCCCGGCGGGCTTGCTGACGTCCTCGAGGCCCTGCAGGCCGAGGGCATCAACGTCGAGTACGCGTACTGCTTCGTCGAGCCGAGCGGCGACAAGGCGGTCGACATCCTGCGGGTCGACGAGCCGGAGCGTGCGCGCCAGGCGCTCGAGCGGGCAGGGGTCGCGTTGGCCGAGGCCTCGACGTTGTACGAGTTGGACTAAGCCTGCTCCGGGGCGCTCGCGCACACGTCGTCGAGCCGTGGGGGCGCCTGCGGCTCGAGCGACCGTGCCAGCTCGCAGATCGCGCTGGCGTCCTCCGCCACTCCGAGCACCGTCGCTGAGACGGACTCGTCTTTGGCGCCGATCAGATCGCGCACGCCGGCCCGGACGCGGTCGGCTGCGACTTCCGCGCCTGACTTCGGCGTGTTCGGCAGCATCAGCAGGTAGCGGCCGTCGCCGAGGTAGCCGACGTCGTCGACGAGCCTGATGTCGCTGCGGATGTGGCCGGCGACCGACTTCAGCAGCGCGTGCTGGCGGGTGGGGCGCAGCTCCGCGAACAGCGCCGGCGAGAGCGACAGCAGCACGACGGAGTACGGGGTCTGGTAGCGCTGGTACTGGGCGATGGCGTTCCGCAACGCCTGCGAGCAGTAGCGGCGGTTGTACACCTGCGTGTACTCGTCGAGCATGATCGAGCCGTCGACGCGCGCAAGGAAGTACTTGATCCGCCCGAACAGCTCGCCGCCGACGATGCCGACGACCGCGAAAGCCGCGAGCCGTGCCAGCAGCGCTCCAGCGACGTCATTCGTCAGTCCTTGGTCTGCAAGCAGCGGCACGCGTGTCAGCACGTACACAAGCGCCGAGGCGGCCGCGACGATCGAGCCCCCGTTCCGTCCCCAGTGGGCCGCGGCCGCGAACGTCAAGAACAGGAGCACTTGGGCGACCAGCTCAGGCCACTGCAACACGGCGTCGCGCGGCACGAGCACGCTCGCTGCGACGACGGCGGCGCCAAGGGTGATGACGAGGGTCTCGAAACGCGAGTACTTCACGATCAGACCTCCTTCAGGGACACGGAATGGCTCTCACCGGGGATGCAGTGGGCACGACACCTTGAGGGTCACGGGATCGAGCGTGAGGGTCGTGTCTCTATCGGCCGGGCAGTGGGTCACGTTCGCCCAGGTGCGCACGTAGGGCTCGAGATCGTCGATCGTGGCCGGCTTCTGGCCGTTGTTGAGCGACATGTAGACGGGAATCGCCGACTCGATGGTCCGCTGGTTCTCGTAGCAGGCCGCCGCCGCAGCACGGTTCGATGCCCCGGTGTACGACGCGATGGCGATCAGCGCCAGGATGCCGATGACGACGAGCACCGCCATCATCTCAGTGAGCGTGAATCCGTCATCGCGCCTGCGGCGTTCCACGACGCCCATATTCCCACCCCCGTTCGTAGCGGCCGGGACGAGTATACCGGATGCGGAGGGCGTTCACTCCGATACAATCGGCGTTGTGACATCCTGGCTTGACACTCGGTATCGACGGCGAGCCGCATTGCGGCGGCTCGCCGTCGCGTTGCTGTTCGCGGGAGCCGCCTTCGTCGCGACGAGCGCCACCGTCGCGTCGGGCGCCGTCCGCCCGTCCGACAGGGTCGCCGGCGTCCCGTTGGCCGAGCGTTCGGCGTGGTCGGCAGCGGCTCCTGACCTCGACATGCCAGCAGGGGTCCTGGTGACTGCCGACGGGCGCGAGCTGTGGTCGCGCGCCGCTGACGCCCCGCGAGCGATGGCGAGCACGACGAAGATCATGACGGCCGTCGTGGTGCTCGAGTCCGTCGCTGACCTTGAGGAGCGCGTGCGGGTGACGGCTGCAGCGGACGCCGTCGGCGAGTCCGAGGCCGGGCTGCTGCCTGGCGAGTCGTACACGGTCCGCAGCCTCCTGGAGGCGATGCTCGTCCACTCGGGCAACGACGCTGCGACCGCGCTCGCCGAGCACGTCGCCGGGTCGCAGGCGGCGTTTGTGGAGAAGATGAACGAGAAAGCCCGCGAGCTCGACTTGCGGGAAACGCAGTTCACGAATCCGCACGGGCTGGACGAGCCAGGCCACCACACCAGCGCCCGCGATCTGGCGACGCTTGCGAGGTACGCGCTGCAGATCCCGGAGTTCCGGCGCATCGTGGGAATGCCGTCGATGGCGCTCGTCGGCGAGCGCGGGGAGCGCCGGTTCGAGAACTCGAACAAGCTCATCGGCCGATATCCGGGCGCCACGGGTGTGAAGACCGGGTGGACGAACAAGGCCGGGTACTGTTTGGTGGCGTCCGCCGAACGAGACGGGGTCTCTCTGGTCTGCGTCGTCCTCGGCACGCGAAGCGAGTCGGAGCGGTTCGCAGAGGCGCGCGCGTTGCTCGACTGGGGGTTCGAGCATTACCGGCGAAGGCAGGTCGCCTCCGCTGGCACGACGGTCGCCGCGCTGCCGGTGCGGGACTACCTGGACGTGGCCGTCCCGGCGGTGGTCGCTGAGACGACGTCGACCGCCGTCTTCGACCTCGAGGGGCCTCTCGAGACCACCGTGACGGTGCCGGCCGCGGTCGACGCCCCGGTGCGGCGCGGCGAGCGCGTCGGGACGCTCGGGATACTGCAAGGGGATACGCTCGTGGCGCAGGTGCCGGTCGTCGCCGCTGGCGACGTCGAGGCGCCCGCGTGGTATGAACGGTTGAGCGTGTGGGTCGCCCGCGCCTGGCGGCGTCTGTTCGGCGGCCCGCAGCAGGCTGCACGGCAGGTCATCGCGCCTGCCGTGCCGTGACGCGAAGAGAAGGGACCGCGATGAGCGAGCTCAAACGCACGCCTCTGTACGACGAGCACGTCGCGCTCGGCGCCCGCATGGTGCCGTTCGCGGGATGGGAGATGCCGGTGCAGTACGCGGGCATCGTCGAGGAGCACCTGGCCGTGCGTGAGCGCGTGGGCATCTTCGACGTCTGCCACATGAGCGAGTTCCGGTTCTTCGGGTTCGAGGCGAAAGACGCGCTGCAGCGGATCGTCACGAACGATCTGTCGAAGATCGACGAGCTCGGTCAGGCGCTCTACACGGTGATGTGCGACGAGGACGGCGGCATCATCGACGACCTCATCGTCTACCACACCGGCGACCTCGAGTACCTCGTCATCGCCAACGCGGCCAACCACGACGCGGACTGGGACTGGATCACGGCGCACCTGCCGGAGACGGTCGAGGCCGTCGACGAGTCCGACCGGACGGGGCTCATCGCCGTCCAGGGCCCCGAGGCGCTCCGGGTGATCGGCGAGCTCGCGGGCCCCGGGTTCGTGGCGCCCGACCGGTTCACGATCGCCGAGGCGCGGCTGGGTGGCATCCCGGTGCTGTTGGCGCGCACGGGCTATACGGGCGAGGACGGCGTGGAGGTCGTGTGCCACGCGAGCAACGCCGTGGCCATCTGGCGCCTCCTGCTCTCGTTCCCGGAGGTCCAGCCGTGCGGTCTCGGGGCGCGTGACACGCTCCGGCTCGAGATGGGCTACGCGCTCTACGGCAGCGACATGGACCGCGGCGTCGACCCGATCTCGGCGGGGCTTGGCTGGACGGTGGCGCTCGGCAAGGGCGACTTCATCGGGCGCGAGGCGATCGCTCGCATCAAAGAAGCCGGGCCGTCGAAGCGGCTCGTGGGACTCGTCGTCGACGACGGCGTGCCGCGCCACGGCTATCCCGTGTTGCGCGGCGAGGCGGAGGTCGGTAAGGTGGCAAGCGGCACGTTCTCGCCGTCGCTGCGCCAGGGCATCGCGACCGCCTACGTGCCCGCGGATCTTGCGGACCCAGGCACCGAGCTCGCCGTGGCGATGCGGCGCAAGGTCTCGCGGGCGGTGGTCGTCAAGCCGCCGTTCGTGACGGGGACGTCGCTTTCGAAGGCATCGTCGTAGGGCGGAAGGAGCAGCGGGGATGTATCCCTCGGACCTGAAGTACGACCGTGAGCACGAGTGGGTGCGGCTCGACGGCGACGTCGCGACCATCGGCATCACCCACTACGCGCAGGACCAGCTGGGCGAAGTCGTGTACGTCGACCTGCCCTCGGTAGGGGACGAGGCCGTGGCGGGCGAGTCGTTCGGCGAGATCGAGTCCGTGAAGTCCGTCTCGGAGCTGTTCTCGCCGGTCTCGGGTGAGATCGTCGAGGTGAACGGCGCGCTTGCTGGCGCACCGGAGCTCGTCAATGAGAGCCCGTACGAAGACGGCTGGATGATCAAGGTGCGCGTGGCCGACCCCGCGACCGCCCTGGACGGCCTGATGACCGCCGAGGAGTACGAGGCCTTCATCGCTGGGGAAGCGTAGGCCCATGCGGTTCGTTCCTGTGACGTGCGAGCAGCGGGAACGCATGCTCGCCGCTATCGGTGTGCGCTCCGCAGACGAGCTGTTCGCTCCGATACCTGACGAGGCGCGGCTCGACCGGCCGATCGCGCTTCCGGACGGGTTGAGCGAGGTCGAGCTGGCCGCCGAGCTGGAGTCGATGGCCGCCTCCGACGCCTCGGGTCTCGTATCGTTCGCTGGCGCAGGCTGCTACGACCACTACGTGCCGGCGATCGTCGACGCCGTCGTGAGCAAGCCCGCGTTCTTCACCGCGTACACGCCGTATCAGCCCGAAGTCAGCCAGGGCACGCTGCAGGCCATCTACGAGTACCAGTCGATGGTGTGCGCGCTCACCGGCATGGACGTGGCGAACGCCTCCGTGTATGACGGCGCGACAGCGCTGGCGGAGGCCGCGCTCATGGCTGCACGCGTGACGAGGCGCCACCGGGTCGTGGTGAGCTCGACGGTGCATCCCGAGTGGCGCGAGGTGCTGCGCACGTATGCGCGCGGTGGCACGATGGAGGTCGTGGAGGCGCCGGCTGCCGGCGGCCTGACGGACCTGGAGGCGCTGCGTGCTTGCGCAGAAGGCGCGGCGGCGGTGCTCGTGGCGTCGCCGAACTTCTTCGGCTGCGTCGAAGACGTGCGTGCCGCGTGCGAGCTCGCCCACGAGGCGGGCGCCCTTGCGGTGGTCGCCGTCAATCCGATCCTGCTCGGCGTGATGGAGGCGCCTGGGGTGCTCGGTGCAGACATCGTGGTGGGCGAGGGGCAGCCTCTCGGGAACCCGATGTCCTTCGGCGGGCCCGGCCTCGGGCTGTTCGCCGCGAAGGCGGAGTTCCTGCGGCAGATGCCCGGCCGGATCGTCGGCCGAACCGTGGACGCCGAGGGGAAGCCCGGATTCGTGCTCACCATGCAGACGCGCGAGCAGCACATCCGCCGGGAGAGGGCGACCTCGAACATCTGCTCCAACCATTCGCTCAACGCGCTCGCTGCGGCGGTGTACCTCTCGGCGGTCGGCGCACGCGGGCTGGCTGGCATCGGGCGGGCGTGCATCGCGAAGGCGCGCTACCTGCACGACGCGCTGCTTGCGACCGGACGGTTCGAGCGGTTCTGCGACGCGCCGTTCGCGCACGAGTTCGCGCTGCGCTACCGGGGCGACGCCGAGGAGATGCAGTCCGCGATGCTGGAGCGCGGCTTCCTGGCTGGCGTGCACGCCGGCCGTTTCGACGAGGCGTGGGCCGGCGTCGTGCTGTTTGCGGCGACCGAGAAGCGGACGCGGGCGCAGATCGACGCGTTCGTCAAGGAGGTGGCCTCGCTGTGAGCACCGGCCGCGTTTACCGCGACCTCGGCCGCCTCATCTTCGAGATGGGGGCGCCCGAGTCTGCGTGCGTCACGCCGCCTGCCCTCGACGTGCCGGAGCCCGATCTGGAGGCGGTGTTCGGCGACGCAGCACGCCGCGAGGCGCCCACGCTCCCGCACGTGACCGAGGTCGAGATCGCCCGGCACTACGAGCGGCTGGCGGGGCGGAACTTCGGCGTCGACAGCGGGTTCTACCCGCTCGGCTCATGCACGATGAAGTACAACCCCCGTATCGGCGAGCGCGCGTGCCGCCTCGACGGCTTCGCGAACGTCCACCCGTACCAGCCTGTCGAGAGCGTGCAAGGCGCGTTGCGGCTCATGCACGAGCTTCAGGAGGCGTTGGCGGAGCTGTCGGGCCTTCCCTCTGTGACGCTCCAGCCGGCGGCCGGGGCCCACGGCGAGCTTGCTGGGCTCATGGTCATCCGAGCGTACCACGAAGCGCGCGGAGACGCCCGCCGGCGCGTGCTGGTGCCCGACTCGGCGCACGGGACGAACCCCGCCACCGTGGCGATGTGCGGGTACGAGGTCACGCAGGTGCCGAGCGACGAGCGCGGCGGCGTCGACGTCGAGGCGCTCAAGGCGGCCCTCGGCCCGGACGTCGCGGCGATCATGCTCACGAACCCGAACACGCTCGGCTTGTTCGACGAGAACATCCTCGAAGTGACGCGGCTCGTGCACGAAGCGGGAGCGCTCGCGTACTACGACGGCGCGAACATGAACGCGATCATGGGCAAGGTCCGGCCGGGCGACATGGGCTTCGACGCGGTCCACATCAACCTGCACAAGACGTTCGGGACGCCGCACGGCGGCGGCGGGCCCGGCGCCGGGCCGGTCTGCGTGTCCGCGGCGCTCGCCGAGTTCCTGCCGGATCCCGTCGTCGTGAAGGAGGGCGACCGGTACGCGTTCGCGCGCCCAGAGCGCTCGATCGGCCGCATGCGGTCGTTCGCCGGCAACTTCGGCGTCCTCGTCCGTGCGTACGCGTACATCCGCGGCGTCGGCGGGGATGGGCTCGCGGAAGTCTCTGAACAGGCCGTCATCTCCGCGAACTACGTGATGGCGCGCCTCAAGGACGTCTTCGAGGTGCCGTACGAGCGCTCGTGCATGCACGAGTTCGTCGCGTCAGGCGCGCGTTTCCGCAAGGAGCACGGCGTGCGCACGCTCGACATCGCGAAGCGCCTGCTCGACTACGGCGTGCATCCGCCCACGGTGTACTTCCCGCTGATCGTCGAAGAGGCGCTCATGATAGAGCCGACGGAGACAGAGTCGCTCGAGACGCTCGACGCGTTCGTCGACGCGATGCGTGCGATCGCCGAGGAGGCGAAGCGGGATCCGGAACTTCTCCGCGGGGCGCCGTACACGACGCCGGTCAGGCGGCTGGACGAGGCGCGCGCCGTGAAGGAGCCGGACCTCGCGTGGCGGCCGTCCTCGGGGGCACCGCGAGAAGCGTGAGCGTCTGGCGGCTCATCGTCGACGGGCCGTGCGACGGCGCCTGGAACATGGCGGTGGACGCTGCGATCCTCGATGCGCGAGCGCGTGGCGAGGCGCCGCCGACGCTCCGGCTGTACCGGTGGAGCCGGCCGACTGCGTCCCTCGGCCGGTTCCAGGCCGAGAGCGACGTGGACTTCGAGGCCGTGCGGGCGATCGGCGCGGAGGTCGTGCGCCGGCCGACCGGCGGCCGCGGCGTGCTGCACGACGACGAGCTCACGTACTCGGTGGCCGCGGCGACGGCCGATGGGCTGCCGCGCGGCGTCGTGGCGAGCTACCGGCTTCTCTCGACTGCGCTCGCTGAGGCGTACCGGAGGCTCGGCGTCCCCGCCGAGATCACCTCGCGGCCCCGGGGAAGCCGGGCGTCGGGCGCGTGCTACCTGCACGCGACCCACGCGGACCTCTCTTTGGGCGCCGCGAAGCTCTCGGGAAGCGCGCAGGTGTGGCAGGGAGACGCGTGCTTGCAGCACGGGTCGTTCGTGCGTTCGCGTGACGCGGACGCAGAGGCGCGCGTGTTCCGGCTGGACGCGGAGGGTGCCGCTCGTTTGCGGTCCTCGGCGACCACGCTCGAAGACGTGCTTGGCGAGGCGCCTTCTTTCGAGGCGCTCGAGGAGGCGGTCGTCGGAGCGTTCGAGGACACGCTCGGCATCGCGCTCCGGCGAGGCGTGCTGAGCGAGGCCGAAACGGCGGAAGCCCGCTCGGAGCGCGGCCGCTTCGAGGTGCCGCTGCCCTGACCAGCAGCCCTACCTCGACCTGCGGTCGAGGGCCACGTCTGGTAGAATGCGTGTGACGGAAGCATGTGGAGGGGGCGGCCATGGCAGAGAAGCACAGCGACGAGAACCCGCTTCTCGACTTGGAGCACAAGTCGGTGGACGAGCTGCGGGAGCTGCTCGACGAGCTGTACGCGGAAGAGCAGCGGGTCAGCTACCGCAGGCGGGTCTTGCACGGCAAGATCGACATCTTGCGGGCGGAACTCGTGCGGAGGCTCAAGGAGCAGCGGGAGAGCGGCAAGGACGTGGTGTCGCCGCACGACATCGAGCGGCTGATCGACATCCTCGCGAGCGACTTCCGGGGCGTCTCGACCGTCGACGTCACCGATGAGCCCGACGAGGAAGACGAGTAGGCAGCAGGTCTTCGATAGAAGGAGACGAGCGTGGCGAGCTTGACCGAGAAGCTCCAGGCGTTCCTGGAGGAGATGGCGGCAGACGTCGTCGAGGAGCGCGTCGTCGAGTACATCGTCCGTGAGGTGCACAACGGTCGGAAGCTGACCGACGTGCTGTCAGACCCGTACGTCAAGAACCGCCTGAACGAGGAGAAGCTCGCGCACGTGCTCGAGAACCCGCAGGTGGTGTCCGCGCTCGAGGAGGAGATCGCGCGGTCGTTCAAGACGAGGGAGTTCGGCTTCCTCGACTGAGCGAGCGTTGCAGCGCTCGGAGGTGGTCGCGATGCAGGTGTGTCCCGCGTGCGGTGCCGAAGCGCCTGAGGCTGCGAAGACGTGCTCGGCGTGCGGCGCGCGTCTGCACGAGACGACCGCGTCCTTCGAGCCCGTCGCCGCTCCGGCGCCACCGGAGAGCCCTGCGGGGATCGAGTCGGGCGAGGCGCCGATGCTCGTCGTGCGCAAGGGGCCTGATGCAGGAGAGCGCTTCTACCTCGACCGTCCTCGGCTCACCGTCGGACGCAACCCGGCCAGCGACATCTTCCTCAACGACGTGACCGTCTCGCGGTCCCATGCGGTCATCGAGGTGGGTCCGGAGGGCGTGACCATCGAAGACGCCGGGTCGCTCAACGGCACGTACGTCGGCGACGTCCGCGTCGACAAGGCGACCCTCAAGCACGGCGATCTGGTGCAGATCGGGCGCTTCCAGCTGCTCTTCCTCGAAGGAGGGGGTGCGTAGCGATGCCGACCGCCCACAAGGACTACATGACCATCGGCGAGGTGGTCGAACGGCTCAAGCCGCGCTTCCCGGACTTGACCATCTCGAAGGTTCGGTTCCTGGAAGAGGAGGGGCTCGTCAGCCCGGAGCGGACTGCGGGAGGGTACCGCAAGTTCCACGAAGCCGACGTCTCCCGGCTCGAGCTCGTGCTCACGCTCCAGAAGGAGCACTACATGCCGCTCGCGGTGATCCGCGAGCGTCTCGAGGACCTCGACAAGGGGCGGGTGCCGGCCGACATCGAGGCGGTGGTCACGTCAGGGGAGACGGCGCGGCTGCCCCTCGAGGCCGCTGAGACGGTGCCGTTGTCGGCTGCCCCCGAGTCTCTCGGCATCCCGGTCTCGTTCCTGCGGGAACTCGAAGAGTTCGGTCTGATCGCGTTCGTGAAGGGCGAGTCGGGCGACGAGCTGCCGCAACCGGACGTCGCCATCGCGCACGCGTGCTGGGACCTGCGCAAGTTCGGCATCGAGCCCCGGCACCTGCGCATGTACGAGACGTTCGCGGAGCGCGAGGCCGCGTTCTTCTCGCAGGTCTTGATGCCCGCGTACATGAGCAAGACTCCCGAAGTCCGCCAGCAGCTGCTCGACGCGCTCGGCAAGCTCACCGAGTTGACGGCGACGCTCAAGCGAGCGCTGCTGCACCGTGCGCTCGCAAGGACGTTCGAAGACGTGACGTGACGCGGATGGCTGCCGAACTTTCCGAGGAAACGACGGACTCAGACGGGCTGCCGGTCTCCCAGCGGGTCGCGGAGACGAAGTTCGCGCACCCGAGCGAGCGCGTGGCCGCACGCATCCTCGACTTCTACCACGTGCGATGGGAGTACGAGCCGACTTCGTTCCCGATCGAGTGGGACTCGAAGGGCAACGTGATCGCGTCGTTCGCGCCGGACTTCTACCTGCCGGACTTCGACCTGTACCTCGAGCTCACCACGATGAGCCAGAAGCTCGTGACGAAGAAGAACCGCAAGGTGCGACGGCTGCGCGAGCTGTACCCGGAAGTGAAGATCCTGTTGCTGTACCAGAAGGACTTCCGGAAGCTGCTGTTCAAGTTCGGCATCCCTGGCCGCGAGCAGCCGCACGAGCACGGCGGAGGGGTCGTGACGGACGACGAGGTGCACGATCGGTGAGCGGATACTACACGATCCACGACCCGCACATCGAGCGCGTGCTGTTGACCGAGGATGACATCGCCGAGATCTGCTCGAGCATCGGGGCGCGCATCACCGAAGACTACCGCGGCAAGGACTTGGTGTTGGTGGCGCTCCTGCGGGGCGGGCTCGTGTTCCTGGCGGACGTGTGCAGGCACGTCGAGCTCGACCTCACGCTCGACTTCATGGCGATCTCGTCCTACGGCAGCGGCGAGGCCGTGCGCATCGTCAAGGACCTCGACGACGACATCCGGGGCAAGCACGTGCTCGTCGTCGAGGATCTGGTCGACACGGGGCTGACCCTGCACTACATCCTCAGCGTCTTGTCGGGCCGGTCGCCTGCCAGCGTGGCCGTGTGCACGCTCCTCGACCGTCGAGCGAGGCGGATCGCCGACGTGCCGATCGCGTACCGGGGGCTGGAGATCCCGGACGTGTTCGTGGTGGGGTACGGGCTCGACCTGGGCGGCCGTTATCGCAACCTGCCGTACGTCGCCGTCGTCCGCGACGAGGTGATGGGCTGATGGCCCGCCGCGTCGCACGGGCGGTCGCCGTGCTGGTGGCCATCCTCGTCACGGGAACGCTCGGATACGCCGTCGTCGAGGGCTGGCCGTTGCTGGACGCCCTGTACATGACGGTCATCACCATCGCTACCGTCGGCTACCGGGAGGTCCGGCCGCTGAGCGACGCTGGAAGGATCCTCACCATCGGGCTGATCCTGGCAGGGGTCGGCGGGCTCGGCTATTCGTTCGGCACGATCGTGGAGTTCATGGTCGAAGGGCACCTACGGACGCTTGTGGAGGGCCGTCGCATGCAGAAGCGCATCGCGGAACTGTCGGGCCACTACATCGTCGTCGGCATCGGGCGTGTGGGCTCGGTGGTGGCGCGTTCGCTCGCAGAGGAAGGGGTCCCGTTCGTCGTCGTGGACTCCTGCGAGGAGTGCAAGGCGGCCGCGGAAGAGGCCGGGTGGCTCTTCGTGCACGGAGACGCGACGTCCGAGGAGGTGTTGCGTCAAGCCGGGGTCGAGCGGGCGCGCGGGCTCGTCGCGGCGGTCGACACGGACGCCGACAACCTGTTCATCGTGCTGACGGCACGCACCCTGAATCCGAACCTGTTCATCGTTGCGCGTTCTACGAGCATCGCGTCGGAAAGCAAGATCCTGAAGTCGGGCGCCGACCGGGTCATCACCCCGAACGTCATCGGCGGCAGGCGGATGGCGGCGATGCTGACGCGGCCCGTCGTGGCCGACTACCTCGACCTCGTGATGCACGGCGACGCGCTCGAGTACCGCCTCGACGCGATGCGCGTGCGTCCCGGGTCGGAGCTCGACGGGAAGACGATCGGCGAGGCCCAGGTGCGGGACCGCACGGGCGCGTTCGTGCTCGCGGTCCGGTCAGGTGACCGCATCAACGCGAATCCTGGGGCGCAGACTCGTCTCAGCGCGGGAGATGAAGTCATCGCCCTAGGCACACGCGAGCAGCTCGCGGAGCTGGAGAAGCTCGTATGACGCTGGCGTGCGGCGCCGCGAAGCGGTAGCCTTCGTGTGTCTCGACGCGTGAGAGGAGTGAAGCGTGGATCTCGCTCGGTACATCAGGGACATCCCAGACTTCCCGAAGGAAGGCATCGTCTTCAAGGACATCACGCCTCTGCTCGCGAGCCCCGAGGGCTTCCGGGAGGCGATCGACGTGATCGCGCGGGAGTTCGAGGGTACCGGGATCACGAAGGTGCTCGGCGCGGAAGCGCGCGGCTTCATCTTCGGAGGCGCTCTGGCCTACAAGCTGGGCGCCGGGTTCGTGCCGGCCCGCAAGCCAGGCAAGCTGCCGTGGAGCACGACGCGGGCCGACTACGAGCTCGAGTACGGGACGGACTCGCTGGAAATCCACGCCGACGCGCTCGGTCCGGACGACAAGGTGCTGATCGTCGACGACGTGCTCGCGACCGGCGGCACGGCCGCGGCGAAGCGGCACCTCGTCGAGATGACGGGCGCGACGTGCGCCGGCTTCGCGTTCCTCATCGAGCTGGACTTCCTCGGGGGACGGAGCAAGCTCGGGGACGACGCGCGGATCGTGTCCCTGATACATGTCGAATAGCGCAGCCGATGCTGGGCCGGGCGGCCCCCCGTTCTTCCTGCGAAGCGGGTCCGTGATCCGGGCGCTCCGTGCCGCTCGTGCTAGAATTCGACTCGAGCATGCGGGCGTCCTCGCGGGTCGCAGCCGAGACGCAGCAGGAGGTGGGCGTGCCGTCGGCCGTACGGACATCGTCTCTCCGTCTGGTGACCGCAGCGGCGGCCGTGCTGGCCGTGCTCGTCGTCGCCTCGCCTGCCGCAGCGGTGCCCACCGCGGTGGAATTGCGCTTGAAGCAGCAGCAGGCCGCTGAAGCGCGGGTCGAGCTCGAGAGGATGAACGAGGAGCTCGAGGTCGCGGTCGAGGGGTACAACGCGATCACTGAAGCGCTCGCCCAAACGCGCTCCCAGATCGCGACGACCGAAGCAGAGCTCGAGCGAGCGGAAGCGGACCTCGCACGGAGCCAGCGGCTCCTCGAGGAGCGGGTCGCCGCGATGTACCGCGGCGAGGACGCGGGATTCATCGAGGTGCTCTTCGGGGCGTCGTCGTTCGAGGACCTGATCGTCCGCATCGAGTTCTTGACGCGCATCGGGCGCCACGACGCGCAGCTCGTGCGCGAGGCGTCGGCAGCGAGGCGGCGCGTGGAGTCCGTGCAGCGTGCGCTCCAGAACCGCGAAGAAGAGCAGGCGGCCTTGCGTGCCAAGGCCGAGCGCCAAGCCGCCGATATCCGGGCAGCGATCGAGCGCCAGAAGTCGTACGTCGCGTCGCTCGACGCCGAGATCAAGCGGCTGATCGCTGAGGAGGAGGAGCGCCAGCGGCGGCTCGCGGAAGAGCGGGCGAAGCGAGCAGCGGCCGCAGCAGCCGCGCGCCGCGGCAGACCGGCGACGCCGGCGGGCGATCTGCCGCCCGGGCACCCTGAGGTGGTGGACATCGCGCTGAAGTACCTCGGCGTGCCGTACGTGTGGGGCGGAGCGTCTCCTGAGGGATTCGACTGCTCGGGGTTGTGCCAGTACGTGTACGCGCAGATCGGCATCTCGCTCCCGCGCACCAGCGCGGCGCAGTACCGGGCCGGAGCGCACATCCCGCCCGACCGCCTCGACCTCCTTCGGCCCGGCGACCTCGTCTTCTTCGGCACCGACGGCGATCCGTCGCGGGTGCATCACGTCGGCATCTACGTCGGCGACGGAGACTACGTGCACGCGCCGCAGCTCGGAGACGTGGTGAAAGTGTCGTCGCTGACGATGAGGATCCAGTCTCGAGGCGATTACGTCGGAGCCTCGCGCTTCTGAGCGCCCCGTGCCGGATTCCCCCAGGTCGCTGCATATCCCCTGTGCTATCATTCGGCGAACCAGTGACCCTTCCGTCCGCTATCCATCAGGGAGGTCCGCGTGGCACGGGTGCTCATGTCCGGCAACGAAGCGGTCGCGCGTGGCGCGTGGGAGGCGGGCGTAGCAGTCGGAGTCGGGTATCCGGGCACGCCTTCGACGGAAGTGCTAGAGAACCTCGTCCGCTACGAGGGTGTGCGATGCGAGTGGGCGCCGAACGAGAAGGTCGCCGCCGAAGTCGCCGCAGGCGTGAGCTTCGCGGGCGAGCGCACGCTCGTGACCATGAAGCACGTCGGCCTCAACGTCGCTGCCGATCCGCTGTTCACGCTCGCATACACCGGCGTCAACGGGGGATACGTGCTGTTCGTGGCCGACGATCCCGGGATGCACTCGTCTCAGAACGAGCAGGACAGCCGACGCTACGCGATCGCGGCCAAGGTCCCGATGCTCGAGCCGTCGGATCCGGCGGAAGCGCTCGAGATGACGAGGGCGGCGTTCGAGATCTCCGAACGGTTCGACGTTCCGGTGCTGGTTCGCTCGACCACGCGCGTGTCGCACTCGAAGGCTGTCGTCGAGGTCGATAGCGACCGGAGTGCGCCTGAGCCTCGACCGTACGTCAAGGATCCGGCGAAGTGGGTGATGGTTCCCGCGAATGCGCGGCGCAAGCGGGTCGATCTCGAGGAGCGGCTGGGGCGCCTGAGCGCATATTCCGAGGAATCTGGGCTGAACCGGATCGAGATGCGCGACAGAAGCCTCGGCATCATCGTGGACGGGGCGGCGTATCGTGCCGTGCGCGAGGCGTTGCCGGATGCGTCGGTGCTCAAGGTCGGCATGGTGCACCCCTTCCCGGCGCAGATGGTCCGCGCGTTCGCCGAGCAGGTCGAGACGGTCGCGGTCGTCGAGGAGCTCGGGCCGTTCTTGCGCGACCTCGTGGTGCTCGCCGGCGTGACGCCGGCACCGGTCGACCTCCCGCAGTGGGGCGAGGTCACTCCGTCCGTCGTCAGGCGAGCGTTCGGGCTCGAGGTGCCGGAGGGGCGGCCGTCCGTCGACGGGCTTCCGGACCGCCCGCCGCTGATGTGCCCTGGATGCCCGCACCGCGGGGTGTTCTGGGCGCTCAAGAGGCTGAATGCGGTGATTACCGGCGACATCGGGTGCTACACGCTGGGCGCAGCTCCGCCGCTGGCGGCCATGGACTCGTGCATCTGCATGGGCGCGAGCGTGAGCATGGCGCACGGTGCTGCGCTCGTCGGGCCAGGCCGCCCGGTCGTCGGCGTGATCGGGGACTCGACGTTCGCCCACTCAGGGATCACCGGCCTGGTCCACATGACGTACAACGGCGGCACGGGGACGGTGGTCGTGCTCGACAACCGCACCACGGCGATGACGGGACACCAAGGCAACCCGGTCTCCGGCGTCACCATCTCCGGCGCCCCTGGGCACGAGCTCGATCTCGAGGCGCTTGCGCACGCGTGCGGCGCATCGTGGGTGCAGGTCGTCGACCCCTTCGACATGTCAGCGACGCTGGACGCGCTCAAAGCCGCGGTCGAGCACCAAGGCGTGTCCGTCCTCATCGCGAAGGCCCCGTGCGCGCTGCTGCAGAAGTCCTCGAAGGACCCGGTGGCGGTGGACGAGGAGCTGTGCGCGGCATGCGGGGCGTGCATACAGCTCGGCTGTCCCGCGATCTCGCGCGCCGACAGCGGGAAGGCGCTCATCGATGCGATGATCTGCGTCGGGTGCGGCCAGTGCGTGCAGGTCTGCCGCTTCGGTGCGATCGTCCCAGCAGGGCCGGCATGCGACGTCGGAGGGAGGGCGCGATGAGCGGCGTGACGACCGTCGTGCTCGCCGGCGTGGGCGGACAAGGGACGATACTGGCCGGAGACGTGCTCGCGAAGGTCGCGATGGCCGAAGGGTTCGACGTGAGGCTGTCCGAGGTCCACGGCATGGCCCAGCGCGGGGGTTCCGTCGTGACCTTCGTGCGGTTCGGGGAGTGCGTCGAGTCGCCGGTTGCAGACCCGGGGACCGCGGACCATCTGATCGCGTTCGAGGTGATCGAGGCGGCGCGGCAGCTGCCGCTTCTGCGTCCCGACGGGCGCCTCGTAGTGAACCAGCGCGTCGTGCCCCCGCTCCCTGTGCTCACGGGTGCGGCGGCGGTTCCCGGGGACCTGGAGGCGGCGCTGGCGGCGCAGGGCGCCATCTTCATCGACGCGGACGCTCTCGCGTGCGAGGCCGGCTCTTCGAAGTCGGCGAACATCGTGTTGGTGGGCGCGGCCTCCGCGGGGCTCCCGTTTTCGGAGGCGACGTGGGCCGAGGCGATCGCCGCGCGGGTTCCGCCTGCTACCGTCGAGGCGAACCTCCGGGCGTTCCAGCTCGGCAAAGAGGCGTGTCTGAGAGGAGCGTGCAGGTCGTGACAGGACCGACGGTCAAGCAGATCTCCGTCTTCATCGAGAACAAGTCCGGCCGGGTGAGCGAGGTGACGGGCATCCTCGGCGACGCCGGCGTGAACATACGCGGGTTCTCGGTGTCCGACACCGCAGAGTACGGCATCCTCCGCCTCGTGGTCGACAAGCCCGAGGACGCCGAGCGAGCGTTGAAGTCTGCGGGCTTCACCGTCCGCGTCGACGACGTCATCTGCATCGACGTTCCGGACGTCCCGGGCGGGCTCGCGGGCGTGCTGAAAGCGGTGTCGTCCGCCGGAGTCAACATAGAGTACGTGTACTCGCTCGTCGCCACTCTCGTCGTCATCAACGTCGCAGACGTGGGCAAAGCGCTGCGGTTGCTGGAAGGCAAGCCCGTCCGGCTCGTCTCGCAGGAAGATATCGCGGCCGTCAGGCCGTCGGTGCAGGGGTAGGGGAGCGCCGGGCGGGACGCTGCGGCGCTCGGGAAGGAGGCAGTCATGGAACGGAGGGCATGGCGTACCCTGGCTTCGCTCGTGGCCGCAGCGCTGCTCGCCGGAGCGGTGGCCGGGTGCGCGCCGAAGCAAGAGCCGGAGGAGGGCGGCGGCGCTCAGAAAGAGCCGTACCGCATCGGCGTCGTCGTCTCGCTCACAGGCACTTACGCCGGTCTCGGAATCCCCGAGAAGCAGGCGATGGAGATGGAGCGCGACCGCATCAACTCGGAAGGCGGCGTGAACGGACATCCCATCGAGCTTATCTTCGAAGACGACGCGACCGACCCGGCGAAGGCGGCCGCCGCGACGACGAAGCTCATCGAGCAAGACGGCGTCCTGGCGATCATCGGCGCGACGGGCACCGCGCAGACGATGGCCATGCGCTCGGAGATCCAGCGCGCCGGCGTGCCGCAGGTCTCGATGGCCGGGGGGTCGGTGATCACCGCTCAGTTCGACCCGCTGGTCTTCCAGACGCCGTGGCCGAACCGCATCGTCGTGCCATTCATCTTGAAGACCATGGCCAAGAAGGGCTACAAGAAGATTGCGGTGATATCCGACACAGGCGGTTTCGGCAAAGACGGTCATGACATCATCGTGAAGGAGGCGCCTGCTGCGGGCATCAGCGTGGTGGCCGACGAGACCTTCAATCCGGGAGACACAGACGTGTCTTCACAGCTCACGAAGATCCGTGCGGCGGACCCGGATGCAGTCCTCATGTGGAACGCCGGCAAGGAGGCGGCTCTCGTCGTCAAGGGAATGCGCCAGCTCGGCATGAAGCAGCCTTTGTTCGGAAGCCACGGTAACGCTCGCAAGGAGTTCATCGAAGGCGCGGGCTCGGCGGCGGAAGGCTTCGTGTTTCCAGCTGGCAAGATCCTTGTTCCGGAAGCGTACGGCGCGGGGACCGAATCGTATCGGGTCGCGACGAGCTTCATCGACGCGTACACGAAGAAGTACGGGACGCCGCCGGATACGTTCGCGGGACATGCCTACGACGCGTTCCTCATCGTCGTCGACGCTCTGAAGCGCGTCGAAGGCGACGTCACGCCTGAGAAGCTTCGGAACGCCATCGAGCAGACCAAGGGCCTCGTGGGTGTCGGCGGCACGTTCACGTACTCGCCGACCGACCACAACGGCCTGACCGAGTCCGAGCTCGTGCTGTACCGGATCGAGAACGGCGCGTGGGTGCTGGACGAGCAGTGACCTGCGAGAAACGGCGTCGATGAGCACCGCGGACCTCTTGCAGTTCGTCGCATCGGGGCTTCAGAACGGCGCCATCTACGCGCTGATGGCGCTCGGCTTCACGCTGGTGTTCGCCTCGACGGGCGTCATCAACTTCGCGCAAGGCGAGTTCTTCATGCTGGGCGGCATGCTCGTCGCGGCAGAAGTCGCGGCGGGCGTGCCGCTCGGCATCGCGGTCGCAGGCGCCGTGGCGGCGACGGCTGCGGTCGGGGCCCTCATCGAGCGCTTCGCGCTCAGGCCGGCGCGGGCTTCCGGCCCCCTGACCCTTATCATCATCACGATCGGGTGCTCGATGCTGCTGAAGTCGGCGGCAAGGCACCTGTTCGGACCCGACGAGAGGGCGGTTCCAGCCTTCTCCGAGGGCGAGCCTGTCGCGGTCGCCGGCGCGATGGTGCAGCGCCAGGTGCTTTGGGTGGTGGGTTTGACGCTGCTCGCGGCGGTCGCGCTGACCGTCCTGTACCGGTGGACGAGGCTGGGGCTTGCCATGCGGGCGTGCTCGGTGAGCCACGATGCAGCACGGATCGTCGGCATCGACACTGCTCGCGTCGTCATGGCCACGTTCGCTCTGGCCGGAGCGCTCGGAGCGCTGGCTGGCGCGGTGGTCGCCCCGGTGACCCAGACGGCGTACGACGTCGGCGCGCGGATGGGTCTGAAGGGGTTCGCCGCGGCCGTGCTGGGCGGCCTCGGCGACCCGGTCGGCGCGATCGTGGGCGGCGTCGTCCTCGGACTGCTCGAGAGCGGGGCGGTCGCGTTCGTCTCAGGGACGTACAAAGACGCAGTGGCGCTCGTCGTGCTGCTCGTCGTGCTCGTGCTCAGACCGCAGGGGATCGCCGGGCGCCACCTCGGAGAGAAGCTGTGAGCCGGCGGAACCTGATGACGTCGGTCCAGGTGGTGGCGGCGGTGGCCGTGCTTGCGGTCCCGTTCCTGGGAGCGGACCGATACCTGCTGAAGGTGCTGACGTTCGTCGGCGTGAACACGCTCATCGTGCTCGGCCTCGCGCTTCTCTTCGGGTATGCGGGCCAGGTGTCGCTCGGTCACGCTGCCTTCTTCGGGGTCGGCGCCTACGCCTCGGCGTACCTGAGCACCGTGCTGGGTCTTCCGTGGCTGGTCGCCGTCGCGGCGGCCGTCGGTCTGACTGCGTGCGCCGGGTGGGCGGTCGCGGTCCCCGGGCTCCGTTTGAAGGGGCACTACCTCGCCATGGCCACGCTCGGTTTCAACGAGATCATGAGCGTGGCGTTCGTTGAGGCCCGCCGGTTCACGGGCGGCAACGACGGCCTCGGCGGCGTGCCGTTCCCGTCGATCGGCCCGTACGAGCTCGACACGCCGGCCTCGCTGTACCTGCTCGTGTGGGGCATCGCGCTCATCGCCATTGTCGGGGCGGCGAACGTCGTGAGGAGCCGTCCTGGTCGCGCCATGCGGGCGCTTCACTGCACCGAGCCTGGCGCGTCGGCCTGCGGCATCAACGTGAGCAGCATCAAGGTGCGCGCGTTCACGCTGTCGGCCGCGCTGGCCGGGCTCGCAGGGTCGCTGTACGCGCACACGGTCGGCTTCATCTCGCCCACGACGTTCGGTCTCGACCTGTCGATCCTCCTGGTCGCGGCGGTCGTGCTGGGGGGACGCGAGTCGCTCGCGGGTCCCGTCGTGGCGATGGCGGCGCTGACGCTGTTGCAGTACCTCGGTGCGCTGGTCCCCGGGCTTTCGCGGCAGGCAGCGGAGGCCGTCCAGGACTGGGTGCCGGACATCGTCGGGCTCACCGTCGTGGGCGTCCTTATCGCGCGGTCGCGCGGGTTCAGGCTTCGTGGGCGCAGGGGCGTCCCTGAGAGGGGAGGGCAGCGATGAGCCTGCTCTCGGTCCGGGGCTTGGACAAGCGGTTCGGCGGCGTCCATGCGGTGCGCGACCTGTCGTTCGACGTGCACCCGCAGACGATCAAGGCGCTGATCGGCCCCAACGGGGCGGGGAAGAGCACGGTGTTCAATCTCCTCACGGGGTTCGAGCGACCCGACGCGGGAAGCGCGACGTTCGAGGGCATCGACCTGACAGGCCGGCCTCCGCACGAGACGGTGCGCCTGGGTCTGGCGCGGACGTTCCAGGAGAGCCGCTTGTTCGACAGCATGACGGTGGAAGAGAACGTGCTGGTCGGCATGCACCTGCGGCTGTCCGCATCGTTCGGGCTGGCGGCGATACGGTCCCCTCGAGTGCGCCGCGAGGAGCGGGAGGCGCGTGAAGAGGCGGCGCACGTGATGCGTCTCGTGGGCATCGACAGGTACCGCGACACGAGGGCGTCAGACTTGCCGCACGGCGTCAGGCGCCTCGTAGAGCTCGCGCGCGCCCTGGCGACAAGGCCGCGGCTGCTCATGCTCGACGAGCCTGCCGCTGGGCTGGACGGCCGCGAGACGGCGGACCTGGGAGAGGTGTTGCTCCGCGTCCGGGACGCAGGCACGGCCATCCTGGTCGTCGAGCACGACATGGGTCTCGTGATGGGAATCTCCGACGAGGTCGTGGTCGTCGATCAAGGCCGGAAGATCGCAGAGGGCCCGCCGCTCATCATCCAGAAGGATCCCGCGGTGCTCGAAGCGTACCTCGGCGAGGTGAGCGACGGTGCCTGACGCCCTCGAGGTCGTGGGGCTGCACGCTGGCTACGGCCGGATCCTGGTCGTCCGGGATGCGAGCCTGCGGGTAGAGCCTGGCGAAGTGGTGGCGCTCCTGGGTTCGAACGGGTCCGGGAAGTCGACGCTCCTCAAGGCGGTCGCAGGTCTGCTGAAGCCAGAAGCGGGCGCCGTGCGGCTGTTCGGCAAGGACGTGACCGGAGTGCCGCCGGAACGGCTGGTGTCAAACGGCCTCGCGCTCGTGCCCGAGGGCCGGATGCTCTTCGGTCCGCTCACGGTGGCCGAGAACCTGGCGCTCGGCGCCTACGCGACCGGTCATGCCCAGGAGGTGCTCGAGCGGGTCCTCGCGCTGTTCCCAGTGCTCTCAGCGCGGTTGTCACAGCCTGCGTCCACCCTTTCTGGCGGCGAGCAGCAGATGCTCGCGATCGGGCGGGCGCTCATGTCGCGGCCCCGGGTGATGCTGCTCGACGAGCCGTCGCTCGGGCTGGCGCCCCGCGTCGTGTCCGACATCTTCGACGTGCTCGATGAGCTGCGCTCCGAAGGGATCGCGGTCGTATTGGTCGAGCAGGACGCGAACCTCGCGTTGAAGCACGCGGACCGCGGGTACGTCATGCGAGGGGGCCGCATCGTCATGGAAGGCCCTGCGGCGGACCTGCGGCGCAACGACGACGTCCGCTTGGCGTACCTTGGGTCATGGCATGGGAAGGAGCCCACGGATGCCGATCTGGAACCCTGAGTACGAGACGATGGCGCGGGAAGACCTGCGCGAGCTCCAGCTGCGCAGGCTGCAGACGACGGTCGCGTGGGTCTACGAGCGCGTTCCGTACTACCGCGAGCAGATTCAGGCGCGAGGCGTCCACCCGAAAGACATCCGGTCGCTGGACGACGTGCGGCTGCTGCCGTTCACGGACAAGACGGCGCTTCGGGACACGTATCCGTTCGGCATGTTCGCGGTGCCGCTCGAAGAGGTGGTCCGCGTGCACTCGTCGTCCGGGACGACGGGCAAGCCGATCGTGGTCGGCTACACCCGGGGGGACCTCAACACGTGGACGGAGCTCACCGCCCGCATCGCGTCGGCCGCAGGCGTGACCGCGAAAGACCGCGTCCAGATGGCGTTCCTCTACAGCATGTTCACGGGCGGCTGGGGCATGCACTACGGGATCGAGCGCATCGGCGCCACGGTGTTTCCCGCAGGCGCAGGGAACACCGAGCGTCATCTGATGATGATGCAGGACTTCGGCACGACGGCTCTCGTCTGCACTCCAAGCTACGCGCTGTACATCGCCGAAGTCGCCGAGCAGCAGGGCATCGACGTACGGTCGCTCCCGCTGCGCGTGGGGCTGTTCGGCGGCGAGCCGTCTGGAGAGGGGATGCGCGAGGAGATCGAGCGTCGGCTGGGAATCCTTGCCACCGACAACTACGGGCTGTCCGAAGTCATGGGGCCGGGCGTGTCGGGCGAGTGCGAGCACCAGTGCGGACTGCACATGGCAGAAGACCACTTCCTGTTCGAAGTGGTCGACCCCGAGACCGGCGAGCCGGTCGGAGAGGGGGAGGAGGGCGAGCTCGTCATCACGACGCTCACGAAGGAGGCGTTCCCGGTCATCAGGTACCGCACGCACGACCTGACCTCCATCGACACCTCGCCGTGCGCGTGCGGACGGACGTCCGCCCGGATGCGGAAGGTGCGAGCACGGACCGACGACATGCTGATAATCCGCGGAGTCAACGTCTTCCCGTCGCAGATCGAAGACGCGCTCATGCAGATCGAAGGCGTGGAGCCGCACTACCTCATCGTCGTGAACCGAGACGGGCCGATGGACGACCTGGAGGTCCGGATCGAGGTCGCCGAGGCGATCTTCTCGGATACGATGGCGGACCTCGTCGGGTTCACCAGGAAGGTCGCGGAGAAGATCTACTCCGTCGTCGGGCTTCACGCGAAGGTCACGCTGGTCGAGCCAGGTACAATAGAGCGGACGGCAGGCAAGGCCAAGCGGGTCATCGACAACCGTCAAGTGGAGTGACGTGGACGGCAGCACCATTCTGATCGTCGCGGCGACGCTTGCAGGCGTGGCCATCGTTGCTGGCGGCATCGTCGGCGGTATCGTGCTCTGGCGCAACACGGTGAAGCGGTACCTGGTGCTGCTCATCGCGCGGCGTGAGGGCGTGCGTGCCGGCCTGGAATCGTTCGCCGCTGTGGTCGGTCGGCTCGCCGGGGCGTCAGACGACCAGCTCATCGCGTTCGCGCTCGACGAGGCGGACGAGGACCGGAAGGCGCTTCGCGAGGTCGCCTCGCGTATGCGCATCGACGCCGTGGAGCTGGCGACGATGCCGCTGCCCAAGGAGCTCGTGCCGGTTGCGGACGACTTGAGCGACGCCGCTGAGGTGGTCATGGAGCAGGCCGAAGCGATCGTCCAGTCGGAAGGCCCGGAGACGCTCGACGCGCTCGCGGCGGTGGACTTGCCGGCGGCCCGCCGTTTCCTTGAGGCCGCGGACGGTACCATCGCCGCGCTCAAAGCGAAGTACCGTCTCGAAGACGACGCGGTGTACGGCGGAGGGCTGTACATCTAGCAGGTGAGGGGGTCTGGTGACCGGCTCGAGCATAGCGCCTCCCTCGGTGCCGAGGCCCATCCGAGCGGTCCTCGCCGTCGCAGCCCTGTTGGCGGTCATCTGGCTGGTAGCGGGCGCGCTGCTTTCCTATCAACGCGCTGCGTCGCGAGCAGGCACCGGGCCGGAGGCGACGTCGACCGCCGCTCCGAGCGACCAGGCGACTGGCTCGGGTGAGGCGACGGCCGGCGGGATCTCCGAGCCAGAGGGGGAGGGGGCCACGGCGACGGGGGCGGGCGTCCTGGTGCTCGTCGACGGCCTCAACCTCCGTGAAGAGCCGAGCACGAGCGCTCGGGTGATCAAACGTCTGAAAGCAGGCATGCGGCTTCTCCTCGTCGAAGAGGGCGAGGGCTGGTATCGCGTACGAGACGTGGATGGGTCTGAAGGGTGGGTCGTGGCTGGAGGCAGCTACACCCGGCTCGAGAGATGAAAGAGGCGTGCAGTGGCGCGTGTGTTCGGTGAGGCCAGGGACTTCTATCGCTTGCGGCTGATACGGGTCGATGAGCAAGGAGACCTCGACCTCGAATGGCGGGACGACATCCTGTGGCGGCGCCCGCCCGACGATCCCCTGCGTGAATTCGCGGTGTACCGCATCGAGGCGGTCCGTCTCGACGACGAGGACGATGTGACGGTGCTCGCCGCCTTCGACGATCACGAAGAAGCGCTCTCTTGGCTGTCGGACGTCCAGGCCGATCTCGACGAGATGACGACGAGCGAGTTCGAAGAGGCGTACGTCCTGCCCGCCCGCGAGGAGGAGTAAGGCGATCATCCAAGAGGAGACATACAGGAGGCTGCGCTCTGTGGGGCACTTAACATAAGATATATTATCACACGTAGCAGGCAGGACGAGGGCGGGTTGGGTAAGCCGGTCCATACGGCGGAGTGCAGCTTGTGCACGTCGAGAGGCACCTCCGCCTTTCGTGCGTGAGAACGAGAGAACGCGGCGCGCTTATTGCACGCCGCGTTCTCCGTGCAAACTGTGCGTCTTACGCCTCTTGAGCAGCTTCTGCCTGGACCTCTGCCGTGAAGTCCGGCGCATCGATCGCGATGCCTTCCGGCTCTGGCGGCAGGATCAGGTTCAACACGACTCCGAGAACGGTGGCAAGCGCCATGCCGGGGATCGTGTAATTGCCGAGCGGGATCGTGAAGCCGCCGGTCTCCATGCCGATGCCGACGACGAGCACGACGCTCGAGAGGATCAGGTTCCGGCTGTGGCTGTAGTCGATGCCGGAGTCCACGAGCAGCCGCAGGCCGCTTGCGGCGATCAGGCCGAACAGCAAGAGCGAGACTCCGCCCATCACGTGCGTCGGAATCGAGCTGATGAGCGCAGAGAGCTTCGGCACGAATCCGCCGATGATGAACGCGAGCGCGCCGGCGTACCAGAACAGCTGCGTGGCGTACACCTTGGTGACGGCCATCACGCCGATGTTCTCGGCGTACGTGGTCGACGGCGTCCCGCCGACTGCGCCTGACAGCGCCGTCGCCAGGCCGTCGCCGAACAGCGACTCTGGCAGCATCGGCGTGAAGTCCTTGCCGGTGATCTCGTTGATGACGAGCAGGTGGCCGATGTGCTCGACGACGACCACCAGCGCCACGGGCGCGATGATGAGGATGGCGTTGAGCTCGAACTTCGGATAGGTGAAGTACTGCCAGGGCCAGTCGATCCACTTCGCCTGCGCGATGCCCTCGAAGCTCACCATCCCGAGCGGGATGGACACGAGGTAGCCGACGATGATCCCCAGAAGGACCGGGATCGTCCGGGCGAACCCTTTGAGGTACGACGAGAACGCGATCGCAGAGAACAGCGTGATGGCAGCGACCAAGAGCCCCTTCAGGTCTACCCCGTTCGCCGGGTCGGCCGCCGGGTACAGCGCCATCTTGACCGCGACGGCCGACAGGCCGAGGCCGATGACGATCACGACCGCGCCGACGACGGCCGGCGGCAGGATCTTGTTCAGCCAGTCGGTCCCGAACGCCTTGATGATCGCGGCGACGATCATGTACACCACGCCGGCGGCGACCAGGCCGCCCAGGGCGTACGGGATGCGCTCCGGCGTCTTGGCGACGCCGCCCACGGCTCCCCCTCCCACCGCGATCAGCGGAGCGATGAACGCGAAGCTGGATCCGAGGTAGCTCGGGATCTTGTTGCGGACGCACAGCAGGTAGACGATGGTGCCGATACCCGAGGTCATCAGGCCGATGCCTGGGTGCAGGCCCGTCAGGTACGGCACGAGCACCGTGGCGCCGAACATCGCCATGAGGTGCTGCACCGACAGCGGGAGCGCCTGCGCGAGCGGCAGCTTCTCGTCGGTTTGGATGACGCGAACGTGTTCAGCCATTGGGCATCCCTAGCCGATCAGCTTCTCGATGGCGGGCAGGACGAAGGTGACGGCGAACGCGGCGGAGACGATCCACAGGAGCGGGTGGACCTGCTTCGCCTTGCCGTGGAAGACCTTCAGCAGCACGTAGCTGATGAACCCGAGGCCGATGCCGTAGCTGATGTTGTACGTGAGCGGGATGCCGACGATCGTCAGGAACGCCGGGAAGGCTTCCTCAAGGTCGGTCCACGGGATCTCACGCACGGTACGCATCATGAGGAACCCGACGACGATGAGCGCGCCTGCGGTGATCGGATACATGTAGTACGACCCGTCCGGCACGGTGAATCCCGCGCCGGCAAGCTGCTTGAAGTGCTCGGCGTTGCCGACGTCGTAGCCGCCTCCGATCATGGCGATGACCGGCGCGAAGAAGGCCGAGAGCGCGAACAGGAAGCCGGTGACGATCGGGGTAAGCCCGGTGCGGCCGCCCTCGGCGACGCCAGCTGCGGACTCGATGTAGGTCGTGATCGAGCTTGCGCCGAACAGGCCGCCGACGCTCGCGGCGATCGAGTCGACCGTGAGGATGCTGCGGATGCCCGGGACCTTGCCGTTCTCATCCACGAATCCGGCCTGCTCGCCGATGGAGATGACCGTGCCCATGGTGTCGAAGAAGTCGGTCAGCATGATGGCGAACACCATGAGCAAGAGCGACGGCGTGAACACGCGTGCGATCGCGATCGTGCCGCCCTCGACGGTCTGGAACGGCGCGAAGAAGGTGCTGAAGTCGAGCGGCGCGACGACGCCGCCTTTCGGGACGGACGTGACGCCGAGAAGCAGCGCCGCGACGGTCGCGGTGAGGATGCCCCACAAGATGTCGCCTTTGACGCGGAGCGCCATGAAGACGAGGATCGCGAGGAGCCCGACGATGGTGACCCAGACGTACTTCTGGGTGAAGTCGCCGAGCGAGATGAGCGTCGCGGAGTTCGGCTGGATGATGCCGCCTTCGTTCAGGCCGATCGTGGTGATGAACAAGCCGATCCCGACGCCGATCGCGCGCTTCAAGTCGATGGGAATGGCGTTCATCACGGCCTCGCGGAGCCCCGTCAGCACGAGCGCGAGGATGATGAGACCCTCGACGAAGATGACCGCCATCCCGACCTGCCAGGGCACGTTGGCCTGCTGGAAGCCGATGACGGAGAAGGTCACGACCGCGTTGAGGCCCATGCCGGACGCGAGCGCGAGGGGCCGGTTGGTGAACACCCCCATGCAGACGCACATGAGCGCAGCGCCGAGCGCGGTCGCAGTCGCGGCGCCCGCGAACGGGACGCCCGCCGCGGACAGGATGCCGGGGTTCACGAAGATGATGTACGCCATCGTCATGAAGGTGGCGATCCCCGCGATGACCTCGGTCCTGAGGTCCGTCCCGCGCTCTTGGAACTTGAAGAAGCTCTCCATAGCACCAGTCCTTCCGATCAGGTGGGATCTTGCAAGCGTGCACTAGCGCGAACTGGTACGAAACGGTCTCCGGCTGCTTGCTGCGCCACCTCCTCTCCAGGCGTCACGCTCAGCAGTCCTCACGGCTTATGTAAAGTATCGACCTTGGGGTCCGAGCTGCGGATCTGGTCGTCAAACGGCCCGACGCCGGACGTCCAGCGCGTACCGAGGTACGGCGACGAGAGGCGCCCCTCTCCGAAGTACGCTATGAGCTCCTTGGCGACCGGCGGACGCAGGTCGATTCTCTCAAGCTGTGCGAACGGGACGGTGTCGACCGCGTCTATGGCCGGGTCGAGCGCCGATACGGCATCGACCGGTGACACGGCGTATGCGAGGAACGTGAGATTGACGACGTGCTTCGAGCCGTCAGGAGCCACGCTGTCGTTCACGAAGAGGAGTCGGTCGACCGCGACGTCCAACCCGATCTCCTCTCGCACCTCGCGCACGAGCGATTCGGCGAGCGATTCGCCCCAGGAGACTCCCCCGCCCGGGAGGAGCCAGTAGGACGCGTCCCCCTTGTGCTGCCGGACGAGGATGAGACTGGAGCCGACAGGGATCGCGGCGGCGACCCGGATGCGAGGCGTCTTAGACGCCGGTGCTGCCAAAGCCCCCCTCCCCTCGCGCGGTTTCGTCGAGTTCGTCGCATTCGACGAGGGCAACCCGGACGATCGGCTGTACGACCAGCTGGGCGATCTTGTCCCCGCGTTCGATGACGAGCGTCTGGCTCGGGTCGAGGTTGATGGCGATGACCTTGATCTCCCCGCGGTAGTGGCTGTCGATCAGGCCAGGGGTGTTCACGAGGCTGAGCCCACGACGGATGGCAAGCCCGCTCCGAGGTTGCACGAATCCAGCGAATCCCTCTGGAATAGCGACGGCGATCCCCGTCGGAACGAGCGCGCGCTCGAACGGCGCGAGCGTCACGCTCTCGGCCGCGTACAGATCGAGGCCGGCATCTCCCTCGTGCGCGTAGCGCGGCAGAGGCAGGTCTGGATCGAGCCGTTTGATGCGGAGATCCATCAGGCGGCTCCTCTCACGACGGTCGGGACGTACGGCGAGCACGCGCGAGCGGCTGCGTGCAGCGCGTCGCTCTTGAACGGCAAGACGGCGGCGGCGGCAGGGTCGAGCGTGCGCTCGGCGCGGAACTGCTGGATCACGTAGCGCTGGCCGCCCTCGAGGGACGCAGCGATGCGCGGGAAGTCGTCCAGCGTCAATGCGCCTGGCCAAGCCGTCGTGCGGAACTCGTGCGGCACGCCCGATCCGATCACCAGCTTGGCCGACGCGATGACCGTCCGGGCCGAGCCGGGCATTCCCGTAAGCGCGTCGTACCGCTCAGGTACCGTCTTCACGTCCATCGCGACCATGTCGACGAGCTGTTCGTCGAAGAGCCTCTCGAGCACATCAGGCCTGCTCCCGTTCGTGTCGAGCTTCGCCGGTAGCCCGAGCTCGCGCAGCGCCCGCAAGAACGGAACGAGCGCCGGGTCGCTCGTCGGCTCGCCTCCCGTGATGGCCACGCCGTCGATCCAGCCGGCTCTGCGCTGGAGGTGCTCCAGGAGCGCCGCTGAGTCCGTGTGCGCGCCTGGTACGAGCAGGTCCGGGTTGTGGCAGTAGGCGCACCGGAACGGACAGCCGCGCACGAAGACCGTGACGGCGATGCGTCCGGGCCAGTCGAGCATGCTTGCCGGTTGCCATGCGGCCAGGCGCAGCGGCGCGGCGGATGCGATCGTCGTGGATGCCACCTCGAGCCGCTGCCTCTCAGTGGATGAGCACGGCGCGCAGCTCGCTCGGCTCGGGCGCCACGCCTCGCCAGGCGGCCACTTCGCGGCCGTTCGAATCGACCACGATCACGGTGGGCGTCGCCATCACGCCGTGGAACGAAGCCTCAGCGAGCCCCTCGATCGAATCGACGTCGTAGATGCGCAGGTGGTCGATGCCCTCGCACGCCCGCTTGGCGGCCGGGCATCGTGGGCAGTCGTCCTTCACGAACAGCTTGACTTCCATCGTGCGCTCCCTTGACTAGTTCGCGAGGCCGGAAAGGTCCGTGCGGACCCGGTCGTACAGCTCGGCCACCTTGCTGCGGTTCCACGTCTGCACCTTGCTGAAGTAGCCGACGATCCGCGTCACGCCGTACACGTCGAGCGAGCCGCACAGCGGGCACTGCGACTTCAGCCCTCGGCTCGTGCGGCGGCAGGTCTCGCACACGGTGAACTCCGGGCTGAACGCCACCTGCGCGCACTGCGTGTTGCGGAACGTCTTGACGACGAACGACTTGATGGCGGCCGGATCGGGCTCGCTCTCGCCGAGCCACACGTGCACGATGGCCCCCGCCTCGATCAGCGGGTGGAACCGCGACTGCTTCTCGACGCGCTCGATGTAGTCGATGGGGGCATCCACCGCCAGGTGCACCGAGTTCGTGTAGTAGCAGTGTCCAGACGACGGGTCGCCTTTGATGACCTGCTCTGCTTGCGACGGCCAGTACTTCAGGTCGAGTTTGGCGAGCCGGTACCCGGCCGACTCGGCCGGCGTCTCCTCCAAGACCAGGTTGATGCCGTGCCGCTCGGAGAGCTCGCGGCACTTGAGGTTCATCGCGGCGACGACCTTCAAGCCGAAGCGGAGCGCCTCGTCGGACTCGTGCAGCTGCTCGCCCGTGTGCACCTGCACGAGCTCGTTCAGGCCGATCAGGCCGGCGAGGTACGTCAGGCGGTCCAGGTTGAGGTACGGCGACCCGTCGAGGTCGAGCGTGAGCAGGCCGAGCGGGCCGTCTTCGCCCAAGTCGAGGAGGCCTCTGATGAACTCGCGCTTCTGGAGGTGCGCCTTCGCGACCAGCTCGAGCGCCCGGTTGAGCTCCATGAACAGCGCCTGGTCGTTGCCGTTGGCTTTGTACGCGATGCGCGGCAGGTTGATCGTCACGTTCTGGAGCGCCGAGAAGCGCATCTTCTCGGGCGTGGACGTCTCCCGCAGCTGCTCCTTGGAGAGCTTCAGCTTCAACCGGCAGCACTGCGAGACCGTGACCTCGTCGCCGCGGTCGAAGACGAAGTACGTGATGCCCTGCTTGCTGGCGACCGCGCACGCGAGCTCGAGGAACTCCTCGTGCCCCGGCGTGCGGAAGAAGTCCTCGTTGATGTGCAGGAGCGGCTTCGGGAACACGAACGTCTTGCCGTGCGCGTCGCCGCGCATGTAGACGTTGAACATGGCGCGCAGGAAGGCCTGCGCCTCCTTCTCGTAGTCCTTGTACGTCTTGCCGGTGTAGACGCCGCCTGGGCCGATCGCAGGCGTGTCGGCGAAGTGCCGAGGGACGTTGTAGTAGAGGTTGAAGTCCGTGAACACCACCTGGGAGCCGCGCGCGCCGGCGAGCTGGTTGAACTCGAAGATGAGCATCTGTGCGAGCTGGTCGAGCTCGTCTTCGGTCTTCCCCACCAGGTACGGTGCGAAGAAGATGTTCACGGCTTCCCAGCCTACGGCGCCCGCGTAGTGGGCCTGGAGCGCGCTCGCCATCTTCACCATGTGGCCGATGAGGACCTCGGGGTGTTTCGCGGGCTTGCTCACGCTCGTGATGTTGGGAAGGTTCAGCCCGTACTTCTTGATGTACTCGAGGCTGTGCCCGCCGCAGTACGGGCGGATGATGAAACCGAGGTCGTGGATGTGGATGTCGCCCACGTAGTGCGCCTCGGCGACATCTTCGGAGAAGACCTTCCGGAGCGCGTACTCTTTGAGGATGGTCTCCGCAAGCGTCAGGTTGATCGACTCCGGGTTGTGCGTGGTGTTGCTGTTCTCCTTGTTGGCGTTGGTGATGATCTGCTCCACGTCCCACATCGGCAGGCCGAGGTGCGTGTGGCGCTTGAGCGTGGTGGTGAGCCCGCGTTCCAGCAGCTCCAGGTCGACGAACTCGCGGATGATGGCTGTGGTGACGGTGAGCAGGTTGGTGCTGTCGATGCGGTCCTCGACCGCGAGCGCGATCTCTTCGGCGAGCGCCCTGTCGACGCCCGTCTCCTTGACGAGGGAGTCGGCGATCTTGGACCGGTCCCAGGTGTCGATCTCCTGGCGGGAGGATGTCGCGACGAGCAGCGCGATGTCCGTGGAGTCCGCCGCGCGAGGCGCTGGAGCCGGCTTGATGACGTTGACTGTGCGTTCGAGGACCATCGCGACCATCCCTCCATCCAAGCCAGCACCCGCACGGACCGCGCGTCGATCGAGCGGCCCTAACCGAGCTTCTTGAGCTCCGCCGTGAACTCGTCGAGGTCCTGGAACTGCTTGTACACGGACGCGAACCTGATGTACGCGACCTTGTCGAGCTCCAGGAGCCGCTTCAGCACCATGTCGCCGAGGTCCTTGGCGCGGACCTCGTACTTGAACGAGTTGTGCAGCTCGGCCTCGATGTCGTCGATCAGCGCTTCGAGTTGCGCAGTCGAGACGTCGCGCTTCGCGCATGCGACGACGAGCCCCCGCAAGAGCTTCCCGCGGTCGAAGGGCTCCCGTCGGGAGTCCTTCTTGATCACCATGAGCGGCACTTCCTCGCGGCGCTCATACGTCGTGAACCGTTTGGCGCACTCTAGGCATTCTCGCCGTCTGCGGATGGCGTCTCCGGACTCGGAGACCCGCGAGTCGACGACCTTGGTCTCTTCATGACCGCAGTACGGACACCGCATGAGCGCACCCCCACATCTAGGCCGATTCCGAGACTAGCACACAAGATATTGCGTCGCAACGGGGTATCGTGGGCCGTGTGCGCTCTATCGGTGGACGGCTGCCGAGCGGGGACGTCGAGCGCGGGGCGCGTTCAGCAGCTGCTGGCAAGGAGCGCGGATCGAGCGCGACGGATCACCTCGCTTCCTCGGACGTCGAGTACGCCGATGCGGGCTGCCGCAGAGCGACGGCATCGTGCTCGCTGCTTATGGGGACCAGGAGCGTCTGTCCTGGTCTGAGCGTGGCGGTGGGCAGGCCGTTCGCAGAGCGTATCGCGGAGACCTTCTGCGGGAGCGACGACCCGGGAACGGCGTACCGCTTCGCTAGAGACCACAGCGTGTCTCCCCTCTGCACGACGATGCGCACGCAGGTCGAGGGACGAGAGGGCGCGGCGTCGCGCGCCGCCGCGTGCGCTGCGGCGAAGACGAAGAGCGCCACAGACAGGAGCGCCCCGATGATCTGTGCCACGTGCCTGCGATGCGGCGCGTACATGCCGGCTCCCTTCCTCGACTTCGGCGGTGCGGTTCGCATCATCGCTCCCGGGTCTGACATGAAACGCGAACATCCGTTCGAACAGCATGATACCGAACACATGTTCGCATCGCAAGACGGAATCGAACGCATGTTTGCATCGGAACGGCCGTAGCGGTACACTGGGGCGCAAGGGTCCCGGACCAAGGGGGCGACATGGACTACCAGCCGCGGCTCACGCGTCGCCAGGAGCAGATCCTGGACTTCATCCGTTCCGAGATCCACCGCAAGGGCTATCCCCCGTCGGTCCGGGAGATCGGCGAGGCCGTCGGGCTCTCATCGTCGTCGACGGTGCACGCGCACCTTGCGGCGTTGGAGCGGCACGGGTACATCCGCCGCGACCCGACCAAGCCGCGGGCGCTGGAGGTCTTGGACTTCCGGGACACGGAGCGCGGCGTCGACCCGCGCGCCGTGACCGCCGTGCCGCTGGTCGGCGCAGTCGCAGCCGGTCAGCCGATCCTCGCCGCTGAGAACATCGAGGCGACGCTTCCACTGCCCACAGAGTTCGCGGGCGACTCGACGTTCGTGCTCCGGGTCCGGGGCGACAGCATGGTCGAGGCTGGCATCCTCGACGGCGACTACGTCGTCGTGCGCCAGCAGCAGACGGCCGACAACGGAGACATCGTGGTCGCGCTCGTCGAGGACGAGGCCACGGTCAAACGCTTCTACCGCGAGAGCGACCGCATCCGCCTCCAGCCCGAGAACAGCGCCATGGAGCCGATCTACGTGCGCGACGCCCGCATCCTGGGCAAAGTCGTCGCGCTGTTCCGGCGCCTCTAGTCTGCCGCTCCGCCTCCATCGGCGAACGGCTCGAGCCGGGCCGCCAGGTCCCGCGGCACGCGCGCCGTGAGCGCGGTCCCTGCGGCGGTGTGCGATTCCGAGAGCACCGTCCCCCGTTCGTGGACGGCGGAGACGAGGTCGCCGCGCGAGTATGGGATCGTCACGCTGACGGGCTCGTCGAGCCGGGCAGCCTCTTGCGCGAGGCGTTCCACGAGGCGGTCCAGTCCCTCTCCCGTCGCGGCAGCGATGAACACCGCGTTCGGCCACGCGGCCTCGAGCCGCGCCCGTTCACCCGCATCGAGCAGGTCGCACTTGTTGAAGACCAGGACCTGACGCCGGTCGTTCGCGCCGATCTCGGTCAGCACCTCGTTCACGGCGGCGATCCTCGCGGCGGCGTGCGGAGACGAGGCGTCGACGACGTGGAGCTGCACGTCGGCTTCGCGGGCTTCTTGCAAGGTCGAGCGGAACGACTCGACGAGCCCGTGGGGCAGCTTGTTGATGAACCCGACGGTGTCCGTGATCGTCGCCTCGCGGCCGAGCGGGAGCTCGAGGCGCCTCGTCGTCGCGTCCAGGGTCGCGAAGAGCTTGTCCTCTACGAGGACGCCGGCGTCCGTCAGCGCGTTGAGCACCGTGGACTTGCCCGCGTTGGTGTATCCGACGAGCGCGATCCGGAACACGCCCGAGCCGACGCGCGCCTGCCGCTGCGTCTCGCGGTGCTTGGCGATCGCGGCGAGCTCCCGCTTGAGGTCGGCGATGCGCTTGCGCGTGAGGCGGCGGTCGGTCTCCAGCTGCGACTCGCCGGCGCCGAAGCGCGCTCCCCTGCCGCCGCCGAGGCGCTCTCGCTCCAGGTGCTCCCACATGCCCTTCAGGCGAGGCAGCTGGTATTCCATCTGCGCCAGCTCGACTTGGAGCTTGCCTTCGTAGCTGGTGGCGTGCTGCGCGAAGATCTCGAGGATGAGCGCGGTGCGGTCGATGACGCGGACGTCCGGGAGCAGCCGCTCCAGGTTCGCCTGCTGGCTCGGGGTCAGCTCCTCGTCGAGCACCACGACCGTGGCCCCGAGCTCGCGCGCGAGGCGCGCCACCTCCTCCGCCTTGCCGGTCCCGATGAAGGTCTTCGCTTCCGGCTTCGCGAGGCGCTGCGTGACGGTCGCGACCACCTCGAGGCCTGCCGTGTCGGCGAGGCGAGCGAGCTCGGCGAGGTCCTCCTCGATGTCCCAGCCGAGCTGCTTCTGCGACCCGATCCGCTCGACGCCGACCAAGATCGCGCGCTCCGTGCGCTCGAGCGCGACCGGTTCGTATCCTTCGGCCCGTTCGGGCATGCGAGCGTGCGCCGCCCCCTCAGAGCGTGTTCTTGATGCGTTCGAGCGCCTCTTCGAGGCGGTCGTCCGGCGTGGTCAGGCTGATACGGATGTACCCTTCGCCGCTCGGTCCGTACGCGGTGCCCGCGGCGACGATGACGTTGGCTTCCTCGAGCACCTTCTCGGCGAACGCCGCGGACGTGTACCCGTCCGGCACCCGCGCCCACACGTAGATCGTCGCCTTCGGGGTCTGCGCCTTCAGCCCGATCCGATGCAGCGTGTCGATGACGAGGTCTCGGCGGCGCTGGTAGAGCGCGCAGAGCTTCTGGATCGAGTCTTGCGGCCCCAGGAGCGCTTCGATCGCCGCGTCCTGGATCGCGGTGAACACGCCCGAGTCGATGTTGCTCTTCACGGTGCCGAGCGCTTTGATCGCTTCGGCGTTGCCGACCGCGAACGCGACTCGCCAGCCGGTCATGTTGTACGCCTTCGAGAGGCTGAAGAGCTCGATCGCGACGTCCTTCGCGCCGGGCCGCTCCAGGATGCTCGGCGGGCGGTAGCCGTCGAAGCCGATCTCCGAGTACGCGTTGTCGTGGACGAGCAGCAGGTCGTGCTCCCGCGCGAACGCGATCGCGCGATCGAAGTACTCCTCGTTCGCGATGGCCGAGGTCGGGTTGTTCGGGTAGCTGATGAACATCATCTTGGCCTTCGCGAGCACCTCGGGCGGCGTGCTCTCGAAGTCAGCGAGGAAGCCGTTCTCTTCCGTCATGGGCATGAACCAGCTCTGCCCGCCCGCGAGGATGCCGCCCGTGTGGTAGACGGGGTAGCCGGCGCCGGGGACGAGCGTGTAGTCGCCGGGATCCGTGAACGCCAGGAACAGGTGCGCGATGCCTTCCTTGCTGCCGATGAGCGCGAGGACCTCGGTGGCCGGGTCGACCTCGACGCCGAACCGGCGGCGCATCCACTCCGCGGCGGCTTCGCGGTACCGCTTCGCGCCGAAGTAGGACGGGTACTGGTGGTTCTTCGGGTCGCGGATGGCGCGGGCCATCGCGTCCACGATGTGCTCCGGAGTCGGGGTGTCGGGGTCGCCGATGCCGAGCGAGATGACGTCGATGCCCTGCGCCTGCTTCGCCTCCTTCTTGCGGTCGATCTCGGCGAACAGGTACGGCGGGAGGTTCGCGATGCGGGACGCGGTTCTCACAGGCGTGACATCTCCTTCATCGATCGCACGGCACCGTCGTCTGGCCGAAGCCAGGTTGCGCGTAATGGTAGCAGAACCGCCTTATTCCTCGGGAACCTCGATGGACCCCGAAAAGACGGTCGTTGCGGACCCCGTCATGTAGACGTGCTCGTCTTCGTGCCAGCGGACCTCGAGCTCGCCGCCTGGGAGCTCGACGGTGGCCGAGCGGCCGGTGCGGCACGACAGCACTGCGGCCACGACGGTCGCGCAAGCGCCGGTGCCGCACGCGAGCGTCTCCCCGACCCCGCGCTCCCACACGCGCAGGCGGATGCGCGTGTCGTCCACGAGCTCGGCGAACTCGACGTTGGTGCGCTTTGGGAACGCGGGGTGCGTCTCCACGGCGGGCCCGACGGTCTCCACAGGAGCTTCGTCGACGTCGTCGACCCAGATCACGGCGTGGGGATTGCCCATGCTGACCGCGGTGATGCGCACCGTGCCGTGCGGCGTCTCGAGCGGGCAGTCGTAGACCATCTCGCCTGGCAGGTCGACCGGGATCTTCTCAGGACTCAGCTCGGGCACGCCCATGTCGACGCGGGCGACGGTCATGCGCCCGGCGTCGTCGCGCCAGAACGTCACCGGCTTGATGCCGCCGAGCGTCTCCACGCGGACGCTCGACGCGTCCTGCGGGACGAGTCCCGTGTCGACCGCGTGCTTGACGAAGCACCGGATGCCGTTGCCGCACATCTCGGCCAAGGAGCCGTCCGCGTTGAAGTAGTGCATGTACAGGTCGGCGTCGTCGCGCGTCGCGCGTCGCACCAAGATGACTCCATCGCCGCCGACGCCGAAGTGCCTGTCGCAGATCCACTGCACGGCCGACGGGTCGAGCTCCAGCGTCCCTGCAAGATCGTCGATGACGACGAAGTCGTTGCCGATCCCGTGCATCTTCACGAACTCGATCCGCATGGCTCCTCCTTCGCGCCCGGACCGCGGGGGTTACGCGATTCTACCAGCGCGAGCGCCTCTTCGAGCACCTCATCTGCGTCTTTGTCCGTAACGTCGATCCACGCGATCCGCGGGTCGGCTCTGAACCAGGTCATCTGCCGCTTGGCGTACCGTCTGCTCGCCTGCTTGATCGCGGCGACCGCCTCGTCCAGAGGCGCTCCGGTCTCGAGCACCGGCACGAGCTCCTTGTAGCCGATCGCCTGGCGAGCGGTGAGCGCTTCGCGGTAGCCGCGTCCGAGCAGCTCGCGGACCTCGTCCAGCAAGCCGGCGGCCATCATCCGGTCGACGCGTTCGTCGATGCGGGCGTACAGCGCGTCGCGGCGCATCGTGAGCCCGACGAACACGGAGGGGTATACGCTCGTCCTTCTCGAGAAGCCTTCCGCCTGCTCGGCGTACGAAGTCCCCTCGGCAGCCATCTCGAGGGCGCGGATCGTGCGCCGGACGTTGTTGGGGTGGATGAGCGCTGCAGAGGCCGGGTCGATCTCTGCGAGCCGTGCGTGGAGGGCCGCCGGCCCGACGCGGGCCGCGAGGGCCTCGAGCTCTTCGCGCACCGGCGACGCGATCTCGCCCGCAGGGAACCGCATGTCGTCGAGCGCCGCACGGATGTACAGGCCGGTGCCGCCGCAGAGCACCGGAACGGCCCCGCGGCCGAGGATGTCCTCGATGGCTGCGCGGGCGTGCCGCTGATACAGCGCCGCAGAGAAGGGCGTTCCGGGCTCGACGAGGTCGATGCAGCGGTACGGCACGCTGCGGGCGTGCGCCGGGACTTTGGCGGTGCCGATGTCCATGCCGCGGTAGACCTGCATCGAGTCGGCGCTGACGACCTCGCCGCCGATGCGCGCAGCGAGGGAGTCGGCGAGCTCGGACTTCCCGACGCCGGTCGGTCCGACGACGGCGACGACGAAGCGCGCTGCGTGTTCACGGCCTGCGAGCTCGAGCATCACCGGTACCGGTCTACTCTGAACCGCTCGAGGCGCACGCGTTCGCCTGGCGCGATGCCGGCCTTGCGCATGGCGATCGCGACCTGTTGCTCAGGCGTGTCGACGCCTTCGAGGTCTGGCAGCAGCAGACCTCGGCGCCAGTCCGCGCTCACGATGACGCCGTACTGCTTCGGGTCGAGGTCCTCGAACGCGCAGGGCTCGGGCTCGTGCAGCACGTCCACTGAGATCTCGAGGTCGTCGAGCTCATCTGGCGAAAGCGGCGGGAAGCGGGGGTCTGCGGTGGCCGCCTGGATGGCGTTGTGCACGATCTCCTGGGCCAGCGTGGGAGCGGTCGGCGCTATGGTGCCGATGCAGCCGCGGAGCTCGTGGCCGCGGTGCAGGCTCACGAACGCGCCGGCCTGCGTCGCGAGCAGCCCTTCGGCAGGCTCCGGGTCGATCACGCGGCGCGTACGGACGTACGCCTCGATCGCGCGCCGGGCCAGCGCGACCGGCGGCGACTCTTCGTCGCCCGGCATGCCGCCGCGCGCGCCCGACTCCGGCGTCGCGAGCTCGTCGAGCAGGGTGCGGTCGCCGGCGACCGCCGTGAGGTATCCGACGCCCCACGGGCCTTCGTACGCGAGCACGCGCGTGGACGCTCCTGGCAGGAATCCGGAGAGCGTCACGAAGGAGCGTAGGCCGCACTCCCCCGCCTCCTCGGCGAATGCGAGGTCGGTGTTCACCAGGTCGTCCAAGCGGCCGTTCTTGAGCGTGTCGACGAGCATGGCATCGAACACGGCGCCTCGCGGCGAGTATCCCGCCGGCGCCGTCGGCGTCAGCCGGTGGCTGCAATCTCCGCTCGCGACGAACGCGACGCGGCGCCCGAGCCGCCGCGCGGCCTGGGCGACGACGGCGCCGAACCGTCTGTGCTCCGCAAGCGGAAGCCACGAGAGCGACAGGAGCACCACGGGGTACCGGCCTTCGCGGTCGAGGAAGCTCATCGGCACGAGGAAGCCGTGGTCGAGCACGCTGGGGTGGAGCGCCGGATACTCGCCGCGGTCGATCGCGGGGATGCCGGCATCGGCTGCGGCGTCGAGGATGGTGTCGGCCAGGTCCGTGTCGGTCGTGGCGTCGATGCGGACCTGAGGAGCACGGAACTGCGCGAGCGAGCCAGAGACGCGCGGCGTGGTCTCGACCACGAACGCGTCCGAGATGCCGGGAGCATGCGGCGACATCACGACTACCGCATCGGGGCCGAATCGAGCAAGCATCGCTCCCGCTGCCTTGAGCGCGGCGGCCGAGGCCTCTGTGACGTCAGCATCCGATCCGCCGACCTCTGGAACCATGATGGGCGGGTGCGGTGCGATGATGCCGAAGAATCCGTCATGCATCGCGATCACCTCCGGCGGAGCAGTGTCCTACTGGCGTTGATACCCAGCGACCTCGCCCATGAGGTGCCAGGCGTGCGCTTCGGTGAGGCGGACGGTGACGAAGGCCCCCTCGAGAGACACCGGGTCGACGCCCGCCGGGAACGGGGCGTGCACGAGCTTGTTCGTACGGGTGCGGCCTGTCAGCATGTCCCGGTCTTTACGGGACGGTCCTTCGACGAGAACCTCGACCGTGCTTCCGACGAGCCGGCGGTTCTTCTCGAGCGCCGAGTCTTGGACGAGCTTGGTCAGGCGCTCGAAGCGGTCTTGCGCGACCGCAGAGGGAACGGTTTCCGGGAGCTGCGCTGCCCTCGTGCCTGGCCGTGGCGAGTAGAGGAAGGTGAAGAGCTGGTCGTACTGGCAGCGGCGCACGAGGTCGAGCGTCTCCTCGAAGTCCTGCTCCGTCTCGCCCGGGAATCCGACGATGATGTCGCCCGACAGCGCGAGACCGGGCACGAGCTCGTATGCGCGCTCGACGGCAGCGAGGTACTGTTCCTTGCTGTAGCCGCGGTTCATGGCGCGCAGGATGCGCGTCGAGCCGCTCTGCGCCGGCAGGTGCAAGTACTCGCAGACCGCTGGCTCCTCAGCCATCGCGCGAAGCGTGTCGTCCGAGAGGTCTTTCGGATGGCTCGTGACGAAGCGCAGGCGCTTCACGCCGGTGCGGGCGACCGCCCGGAGGATTTCGGCGAACCTGGGCTTCCCGTAGAGGTCCCGGCCGTACGAGTTCACGTTCTGGCCGAGCAGCGTGATCTCGACGACGCCGTCTGCGACCAGGCGCTCCGCCTCGGCGACGACCTCGCCGAACGGACGGGAGCGCTCACGACCGCGCGTGCGCGGAACGATGCAGTACGAGCACCAGTTGTCGCAGCCGACGGCGATGGGCAGCCATGCGTGCCAACGGGTCTCGCGTATCGACGGCGTGCGCTCGACGTCCAGCGAAGGCTCGTCCGGCACAGAAAGGGCTGGCGTTCCGGACGCGGCGCGTGCGATGAGGTCCGGCAATTCGGGGATGTTGTGGGTGCCGAAGACCACGTCGACGTGAGGGAGCATCTGGAAAAGCCGCGAGCGTTCGTGCTGCGCAACGCAACCCCCCACCGCGACCACCAGGTCCGGGTTCGCGGCCTTGAGCGGCTTGAGCGCGGAGACCTGCCCGATGAGGCGCTCCTCCGCGCCTTCGCGCACCGCGCAGGTGTTGAAGACGATCACGTCGGCGTGCTCGATGCCGGACGCTGGCGCCAGTCCGAGACGCGACTCCAGGAGCCCTGCGATGTGCTCGGAGTCGTGCTTGTTCATCTGGCAGCCGAAGGTGACGATGTGGTACGTGCGCACCTCAGGACGTCCTTTCGTCCTGGCCGCTCGGCCGCCCGAGGCGTGCGTCCAGCTCGTCGAGCACAGCATCGGGAGCCTCGCCTGCGCCGATGTATGCCGTGTCGCCAGGGTGGCCGTGGAAGTCCGAGCCGCCCGTTGCCGCAAGGCCCGAGCGCCGTGCGAGGTCTGCGACCTCCTCGCGCTGCAGCGCGGTGTGCTGCGCGTGGTACGCCTCGACGCCGTCGAGGCCCGCCGCTGCGAGCGTTTCGACGAGGTCGAGGACGCCGCTCACGGCGGGGTGCGCGAGCACGGCCAGCCCGCCTGCGCTGTGCACGAGGTCGATGACCTCGACGACGTCGGGGACCTCCTTCGGGACGTAGTGCGGCTTGCCGCGGCCGATGAGCTCCGCGAAAGCCGCCCCGACGGACGGCACGGCGCCGTTGTGGACCAAGGCCAGCGCCACGTGCGTACGGCCGACCGACCCGCCGTTCGCGTGCGCGAGCACGGAAGCGACCGTCACCGGGTAGCCGGCTTTGGCGAGCGACTCGACCATCCGCTCGGCGCGGCGGAGCCGCTCGGCGCGCTGCGCTTCCAGAAACGCTTGGAGGGCGTTCGACGTCGGGTCGAGGTGATAGCCGAGCACGTGCACCGAGCGCCCGTCGGACGCTCGCGCGGAGAGCTCCACGGCGGTCAGGACCCGCGGGCCCCCGATGCGGCTGGACTCCAGTTGCGCTGCGGGGATAGCGGCGACCGTATCGTGGTCTGCGATGGCGATCGCGGCAAGGCCGGCGTCCGCTGCCATGCGGACCAGGGTCTCGGGCGCGTGTGCGCCGTCCGATGCCGTGCTGTGTATGTGCAGGTCGACCGTCATGCCGAGCGGTCTAGCCGTGGCGCACGACGCGAGGCTCGACCAGCAACCGGATGGCGGTCCGCTCCTCGCCGTTGATCTCGATGTCGGCGAACGCGGGCGTGCAGACGAGGTCCTGGCCCATCGGGGCGACGAAACCGCGAGCGATGGCGATGGCTTTGATGGCCTGGTTCAAGGCGCCCGCACCCACCGTCTGGATCTCGACGGCGCCGTGCTCCCGGATGACGCCTGCGAGCGCTCCCGCTACTGAGTTCGGGCTGGACTTGCTGGAGACCTTGAGGACTTCCACGTACGCCTCCTGCTGCGTCGGTTGTGCGGACTCGCTACGGTACGGGCTGCTGGGCTGGCGCATCTTGGCTGCTGGTGCGGCGAGTAGAGTATAGCGGCAGGTCCGTCGGCCGCCAAACCCGCGCTACTCGTCCTTTTCGAACAGGAAGCGGACCCGGATCTCCTCGCCGAGGACCTTCACCTTCGGCTCTCCCTTGAGGCGGATGTAGTAGCGCTCGGCGAGCACGTCGAAGGCCTCTTCGAGCTCGGCGGAGAAGGCTGCGACGTCGGACGCGGCGAGCTTCACGGACCGGCGGTCACGGAAGATGTCCGGGGTCGAAGGCTGGTGCGGTTGCGTGCGGCTCTCCGTGAGAGACTCCAGGACGGTCGGCAGCACTGGGACCTCGCCGCTGAGGATGCGGTGGGCCGACCGCTCGGAGATCTCGAGCCCCATCGCTGCGGAGATCTCGACGAGCTCGTCTGCGTCCGCGCACACCGCGGGGCGCTGCCAGATCGGCACTGCTGCCGGGTCGTCGCAGAACAGCAGGTCCCCTGGTTCGAGGACAGACCGGGCCACGGCGTGCATCGTCGCGACCGTCTCGACCGCAGATCCCAGGTAGACCGCTGTCTCGGGATGCTCGCAGGCGAATTCGACGACGCGGCGGGCGATGTTGTGCGGACCGCGCACCACGTGCAGCCCGCCGGCCTCGTCGGGCTCTACCTCGGGCCACGTCGACTGGTCGCTCCGCTCAGGCAGCTGCGCCACGTCTGCGACGACCTGGACTGCGCAGCCCTTGTGCGGCTCGGAGCATGCGATGCGCGCCACGCGCGTGTTGGAGCGCACCGAGAAGAGCGCCATGCCGCGTCCGTGGACGCCCCACCGGTCGACCACCATCGTCTCGAGCTTGCTCGTGACCCGGGGCTCGAACACCGCCTCGTGCAGGTGCGCCGGAACGCCGACGCCGTCGTCGACGACCGTGAGCAGGCGTTCGTCGCCGTCTCGCGTGGTGGCGACGAAGATGCGTTGCGCGTGAGCGTCGCGCGCGTTGCGGAGCAGCTCGACGACGACGTCCTCGACGCTCCGGATGTCGTGCTTCGCCTGCCTGCGCTCGGCTTCTGAGACCTTCAGGCGTACGAAGCCGTCCCCCAAGGTCTCCTCGACCTTGAGGTATGCGTCGCCGGAGACGGACGAGACGAACTCCAGCAACCGCTCCGCATCGTCGCTCATCGCGGGCGCACCGCTTCCTTACTTCGCGTACTCGATCGCGCGGCTCTCGCGGATGACCATGACCTTGATCTGCCCCGGATACTGCAGCTCGTCTTCGATCTGCTTGGCGATCTCGCGAGCGAGCACCGTCGACTCCGCGTCGGAGATCTCCTCGGGCTTGACCATCACGCGGATCTCGCGGCCGGCCTGCATCGCGTACGACTTCTCGACGCCCTTGTGCGACTCCGCGAGCTTCTCCAGCTTCTCGAGCCGCTTGATGTAGCTCTCGAGCGTCTCGCGCCGGGCGCCCGGCCGGGATGCGGACACGGCGTCGGCCGCCTGCACGATGACCGCTTCGACGGTTGCGGGCTCGACGTCGGCGTGGTGCGCCTCGATGGCGTGCACGACGTCCGGAGACTCGCCGAGCCGCCGGGCGAGGTCTGCGCCGATGACCGCGTGCGGTCCCTCGACCTCGTGGTCGATCGCCTTGCCGATGTCGTGGAGCAGGCCCGCTCTCTTCGCCGTCTTCGGATCGACGCCGAGCTCGCTTGCGATGACGCCGGCCAGGTGCGCCACCTCGAGGGAGTGCTTCAGCACGTTCTGGCCGTACGACGTGCGGAACTTGAGCCGCCCGAGGGTGCGCACCAGATCGGTGTGCAGGTTCGGGATGCCGGCGTCGAGCGCGGCCGCTTCGCCGGCGTCGCGGATCTGCTGCTCCACGAGGGCAGTGGCCTTGGCGAACATCTCCTCGATGCGCGCCGGGTGGATCCGGCCGTCAGCGATGAGCCCTTCGAGGGTGACGCGGCCGATCTCGCGCCGCACGGGGTCGAACGACGAGAGGATGACCGCCTCGGGCGTGTCGTCGATGATGAGATTGATGCCCGTGAGCTGCTCGAAGGCCCGGATGTTGCGCCCTTCGCGCCCGATCAGGCGGCCTTTGAGGTCGTCGGAGGGTATGTGCACGACGGAGACCGTCGACTCCGCGGTGTGGTCTGCGGCGACGCGCTGGATCGCGATGCTGACGATGTTGCGGGCCTTCCGGTCCGCCTCCTCGCGGGCGCGCGTCTCGGCCTCGCGGATGATCATCGCCGCGTCCTGCGTCACGTCCTGGCGCACGCGGTCGAGCAGGACCTGGCGGGCCTGCTCGGTCGTCATCCCCGCGAGCGCTTCGAGCCGTTCGCGCTCCTGTGCGATGGCTTCCTGCAGGTCGCGCTCCATCTTCTGGATCTGACCCTGCATGCTCGACAGCTGGTGCTCGCGCTTGTCGAGCGCCTCAGCGCGGCGCTCCAAGGCCTCTTCGCGCTGCATCAGACGGTTCTCGAGCGCAGTGAGCTCCTTGCGGCGCTCCTTGTTCTCCTCCTCGGCCTGAGCCTTCATCTTGAAGATCTCGTCCTTGGCTTCGAGGAGCATCTCCTTCTTGGTGGTCTCAGCCTGCCGCTTGGCATCCTCGAGGAGCCGCTCTGCCGATTCGCGGGAGCGCGCGATGGCGTCCGATACGAAGTACCGGTGCGCGAAGTAGCCGATAGCAGCGCCGAGGACGAGGGAGACGAGGATGTACACGAATATCACGTGTCCCCTCCTTCCGGTCGCGTCGTACAGTGCGGGCGCATGGGCCTGCACGGAGCGGGCGGCCTGCGCCGGAAGGGAGGGGTCGCTCCCCCGCCGTTGCCGGTCAGCGCCGGACGCCCACGCGCCCGGCAAGTGCGATAGATCGCATGAGGAATCGGGTCGACGCATATAGCAGAATCGCAGAGCATCCACGCTCTGCGCGAGAGGCTGTCGTCACCGGTTCCTACATGCACATCGACGTCCTGCAAGGGCGTCGATTCGATCACATTTGCCGTGCTGATGGTACCTGGCAGGCGCGAGCAGCGTCAAGGAGGGCGCACTTCATGCCAGGGCTCTCAACTGGACGCGTCATCTGAGCCTGCGGTCTCAAGCATTCCGTCGCGCAACGCGGCGCGCGCGGCTGCCAGCGCTTCGTCGAACCCGAACCCGCGACGCACCAGCCGAGCAGCGAGCTTGCGCACGTCCTCGTGAGGGCGTGCGAGGCGACGAGCGACGGCCATAGCGTCGACGGCGCCCTCTCCATCGGAAGCGGCGTCGAGCGCGGCATCCGCCAGGTCCGTTGGGATGCCTGCGCGCTCGAGATCGCGGCGGATCGCGCGGAGCCCGTACCCCGCTCGCGCGCGCACCCTGACGAGCGCTTCGGCGAACCGGGCGTCGTCGACGAGTCCCGATGCGGCGAGGCGGCCGACCGTCTCGTCGACCGTGGCAGGGCCGTATCCGTCGTCGGCGAGCCTGCGAGCGAGCTGGTGGACGCTGAACTCCTGGCGCGCCAGGAGGCCGACCGCCCGTTCGCGCGCCGCCGTTCGCTCAACCGCATCGCATTCGGCCGCGAGGCGTTCCGGGTCGACCGTATCGCCAACGCCAAGGCGCAGCTTCTTGATGACCGCGGCCGAGGTCGTCCGGAACGGCTCACCGTCGAGCCAGATGCGCCGCGCCCGTCTGGAGCCGGGAACCTGCTCGATGTCGGTGATCGTCGCCAGCCGCGTCATTCCTCCTGCGTGTCGCGGCGCGCGGGGTCGGGCAACCCAAGCTTGTCGCGCAGCTCGTGCTCGATCCGGTCGCGGATCTCGGTGTGTTCGCGCAGGAAGTCCTTGGCAGCCTCACGGCCCTGCCCGAGCCGTTCGTCGCCGTACGTGTACCACGCGCCCGACTTCGCCACGACGCCCTCTTCGACGCCGAGGTCGAGCAAGCTGCCCTCCTTGGATATCCCCTGCCCGTACATGATGTCGAACTCGGCTTGCTGGAACGGAGGGGCCACTTTGTTCTTGACGACCTTCGCACGGACCCGGTTGCCCACGATCTCGGAGCCCTGCTTGATCGAGTCCACTCGCCGGACGTCGATGCGCACGGACGCGTAGAACTTCAGGGCGCGGCCGCCCGAGGTCGTCTCGGGGTTGCCGAACATCACCCCGACCTTCTCGCGGAGCTGGTTGATGAAGATGCAGGTCGTGTTGGACTTGTTGAGCGACCCTGCGAGCTTGCGCATCGCCTGGCTCATGAGCCGGGCCTGGAGACCGACGGTGGCGTCTCCCATCTCGCCTTCCAGCTCGGCGCGTGGGACGAGCGCGGCGACGGAGTCGACCACGATGACGTCGATGGCCCCGGATCGGATGAGCATGTCGGCGATCTCGAGCGCCTGCTCGCCCGTGTCCGGCTGCGAGATCAGGATCTCGTCGATGTCCACCCCGATGCGCGCCGCGTACGTCGGGTCGAGCGCGTGCTCGGCGTCGATGTAGGCCGCGACGCCGCCCATCCGCTGCGCCTCGGCGACGATCTGCAACGCGAGCGTGGTCTTGCCGGACGACTCCGGTCCGAAGATCTCGACGATGCGTCCGCGCGGCACGCCGCCGATGCCGAGCGCGGCGTCGAGCGCCAGCGACCCCGTGGGTATGGCGCTGATCCCCGCGACGGCCGCGTGCTCGCCGAGCCGCATGAGCGACCCCTTGCCGAACTTCCGCTCGATCTGCTCGCGCGTCAAGTCGAGCACTTTTTCCTTGTCCGTCTCCATGGCTCCTCTGCTCCTTCGGCCCACGACGGGCGACCCCTGAGGCACGTCCTACGCTATACGAACACCTGTTCGGTGTCAATCCCCGCGGAGCGGAAGGCGCGCGAGCGTGCCGTAGATGGGTCCTCGCGGCGTCAACGTGCTCGAGCACAGCATGACATCCGTGACTGACATCCCGGCCGGCGGGCCGGCGGCGGCGAGCGCTTCTGCCGCCGAGGCCAGCGCGTCTGCTGGCGCGTGCCGCGGGCGCCGGGAGCGCACGAGCGTCAGGTGCGCGGCGAAGGGCCGTCCGGGAAGGTCGATGCCGTGCAGCGCAGCCGCTTCCTGGAGCGTCGCGGCGAGGCCGGCCGCCTCCCGCTCCCCCTCGCCGACCGTGCACCAGAGCATGGTGGCCGCGCGCGGCCGGGGCACGGCGCGCAGATCCTTCGCGGTGAGGGTGAACGGCGCCACGCCGGCGACGCGGGCGGCCGCGTCCTCTGCGAGCGCGGCGAGGGCGCTTTCCGGGACGTCTCCGAGGAACGCGAGCGTCAGGTGCAGATTCTCCTTGGAGACCCACTTCTCGGAGCGCCACGCAGGCGCCGCGTCGCAGAACGCTTCCCGGGCGCGCACGAGGGCGGCGCGCATCGGTCCGTCGAGCCCGATGGCGAAGAACGCCCTCACGCCCTCACGACCGTTCGAGCGCAAGACGCAGCAGGTCGAGCGCGTGGACCGTCGCGCGTCTCCTGACGCCGTCGCGGTCGCCGTGCAGACGGAGCTCGCAGGCCTCTGTCGTCTCCCCGACCGCCACGGCGACCCACACAAGACCGACGGGCTTCTCGGGCGTCCCGCCGCCCGGCCCCGCGATGCCCGTCGTCGCGACGGCCGCATCTGCACCGAGCGCCTGGGCTCCGCGCGCCATCGCCTCGGCCGTCTCTCGCGAGACGGCCCCGTGCGCAGCGAGCGTGGCCTCAGGCACGCCGAGCAGCGCCGTCTTGAGGGCGTTGCTGTATGCGACGACGCCGCCGGCGAAGACGTCCGACGCCCCGGGCACGTCCGTGATGGCCGCTGCGACCATGCCGCCGGTGCACGATTCCGCGGTCGCGACCGTCCTGAACGTCGCTCGCGCGAGCCTGACGACCGCTTCGGCAAGCGACGCCCCGTCCATCGAGTAGCACGCCTCGCCGAGCGCCAGGGCGACCGCGTGAGCGGCGTCGACGAGTCCGTCGCGGCCAGCGCCGGCGTCCAGCAGCACGACATCGACGAGCGCAGGAGACGCGAGCACTGTCAGGTCGACCCCCGGATGAGCCGTCAGTGCTGACTGCGCGCGCATCTGCGCGTCGGACTCCGCTATCCGGGCGCACTTGAGCACGACCGGCTCAGCGATCTCGCGTCGCTCGCCGAGCACCTCGTGAAGCATCGGCAGCATCTCGCTCGGCGGCCCCGGAAGGAGCACGAGCGTGCACGCGTCCGTTCGGACGACCTGTCCGGGCGCGGTGCCGGTCGTCGGTTGCAGCACGCGCGCCCCTTCGAGCACGAGGGCCTGCCGAAGGACCTGCTCGCGCGCCGCGCCCTCCTTGTGGCGGTCGGCGACGGCCTGCAGCCGCTCGACGATCTCCGAGTCCGGCTGCAGCGGAAGATCAAGCGCGAGCGAGGCCGCCTCCCTCGTGAGGTCGTCGTGCGTGGGTCCCAGCCCGCCGGTCACGACGACGAGCTCGTTCGCGCGCACGAGCCGCGCTATGGAAGCCGCGATGACGCCGGCGTCGTCTGCGACCGTGACCGCCTCGGACACGCGGAAGCCGGCGGCGACGCACTCGGCGGCGATGCGGGCAGTGTTGGTGTCGACGCGCAGGCCGGTCGTAAGCTCGGTGCCGACCGTCAGGATCGCTGCGGCCCTGCGCTCAGGCATCGCCGCCTCCGCTCGTCCACGGACCGGCGAGTATGTCCCTCGCGTGGTAGAAGTAGTCGACCATCGACGCCACGGTGGCCAGCATCGCGGCGACCATGACGACCCAGGCGGCGACGCCGAACGCGTGCGCTCCGGCCTGCCCCGCCGCTTGAACGATCACGGAGCTGTCCTTGACGATGAACGAGACGATGGCGACCGTCTGCAGCACCGTCTTCGCTTTGCCCCAGACGGATGCGGCAATGACCCGGCCCTCGGCCACGGCCACCAGCCGGAGCCCTGAGACCACCAATTCGCGGCTGATGATGAGCACCGCGATCCACGACGGCAGCCGGCCCAGCTCGACCAGCGCGACGAGCGCCGCGGTGACCAGGAGCTTGTCGGCGATCGGGTCGATGAACTTGCCGAAGGTGGTGACCTCGTTGCGCGAGCGGGCGAGGTAGCCGTCCACGGCGTCGGTCGCGGCGAGCAACGCGAAGACGGCGGCCGCGAGCCACGGGCCCCAGACCGGGAGCCGGGCGAGCAGGATGGCCAAGAATATCGGGATGAAGACGACGCGCGCCAGCGTCACCCGGTTGGCGATGCTGTTGAGCGGGCTCACTCCTCGGCCTCCCCGATGAGGTCGTATCCGTGCGTCTCGGTCACGCGGACCGTGACGAAGGTACCCCGAGGCGCCTTCTGTGGGAAGAGCGTCACGCCGTCGATCTCGGGCGCCTGTGCGCAGGTCCTGCCGACGGTGAGGCCGTCCTCCTCCCCCTCGACGAGCACGCGGACGCTGCGGCCGAGCCAGCGCGCCGCCATCGAGACCCCGATCTCGTCGGCGAGGTCTCGCGTGCGCTGGGCCCTGGCGCGCCGGGTGCGGAGAGGCACCTGGCCGGGCAGCGAGGCCGCGGCGGTGCCCTCCTCCGGCGAGAACGCGAACACGCCGACGTAGTCGAAACGAGCAGCGCGCAGGAACCGGTGGAGCTCCTCGACGTCGCGCCGCGTCTCACCGGGGAATCCGAGCATGACCGTCGTGCGAAGCGTCGCGTCCGGCAGCGCCTCGCGGATGCGTTCCACGAGCGCGAGCAAGGAGCGCGCGTCTCCCCTGCGTCCCATCGCTCGCAGGACGGCGCGCGATGCGTGCTGGACGGGCACGTCGAGGTAGCGGCACACGCGGTGGTGCTCGGCGATGGCTCGCAGGAGCTCGTCGGTGACGCCGTCGGGTTGCAGGTACATCAGACGCACGCGGTAGTCGCCGTCCAGCGACGCGACGGCGCTCACGAGCTGCGCGAACGACGGCCGATCCGCAAGGTCGCTCCCCCAGCGCGTGACGTCTTGCCCCACGAGCACGATTTCTTTGACGCCCGCTTCTACGAGCGTGCGAGCCTCTGCGAGCACCTCGTCCTTCGGCCGGCTCCGGTACGGACCCCGTATGGAAGGGATCGTGCAGTACGAGCAGCGGCGGTCGCAGCCGTCTGAGACCTTGAGGTACGCCGTAGGCAGCGGGACCGCCCGCACGTCGGGGCCAGCGGCGGCCGGCGACGCACCGGCCCCCACGAGATCCGCCACGATGCTGACGATGCTCTCCTCCTCGGCGACCGGCACGAACGCGTCCACCTCGGGCAGCTCTGCCGCGAGGTCTTCGCCGTACCGCGACGGCAGGCAGCCTGCGACGACGAGCCGACGCCCGGGTCGGGCGGCGCGCCACTCGATCGCGGCGAGCACCTCGTCGATGGCCTCCTCGACTGCGCTCTGGATGAACGCGCACGTGTTCACCACGAGCACGTCGGCGTCTTCGGCCTCCGTCGTGATCCGGAACGACTGCGCCAGGAGGCCCGCCATGCGGTCCGAGTCCGCCTCGTTCTTCGGGCACCCGAGCGTGACGAACGCGACTGCAGGCGCCTTCGCGTCGCGCTCAGCGGTAGTTGGTGAACTGGAGCGGGATGCCATAGTCCTGCGCCCTGAGGTGCGCGATCACGCCTTGGAGCTCGTCTCTGCTCGGCGAGAACACGCGCACCTTGTCGCCCTCGATCGCGACGCGGACCTTGCGCTTGAGGTCGCGCACGTCCTTCGAGATCCTCCGGGCGACGTCTTCCGGGATGCCGTTGACGACGGTGGCGGCGACCTTGACGGAGCCGCCAGACGCTTGCTGCACGGTGCCCCAGCTCAGCGCCTTCAGGTCGATCCCGCGCCGCACGAGCTTGCTCGCGAGGACGTCTTTGACCTGCCGGAGCACGAAATCGCTCGGCGCGGTCAGAGCGACCTGCGCCGCTTTGCGGTCGAGCGAGACCGTCGCGCCGGTGTCTTTGAGGTCGTACCGCTGCGCGATCTCTTTGGACGTCTGCTGGACCGCGTTGTCCACCTCTTGCATGTCGACCTGCGACACGATGTCGAAGCTCTGCTCCTTGCCCATGGCCTTCCTCTCAGGGTGCCGCCGTGATGGTCGCGACGCCGACGCCGCCGGCGCTCGTGAATGATACCTGAGCGCCGTCGCGCGTGACGGTCACGGCGCTGGGTTTGCCCGCCCGGACGACCGCCTCCCGCTCGACCGTCCACTGCTTCGTCGAGCCGCCGGTGAGCGTCCCTTCGTACGCCAGGCGGCCGTCGACGGTGACGCGGAGCCAGGAGGCGGCGCCTGGCGCCACCGCGACGACGAGCGTGAACGGCTGAGACGACGCGGCCGATGCGGAATCAGGGGACGCGGGAGCCACAGGCGTCGCAGGCACGCTCACGGCAGGCGCTTCGGTGGCCGGAGCGGTACGCGCGGGGCCTGCCGGGGGGACCGGCGGGACGTCGTCGGCAGGCGCAGACACAAGCCGGACGATCCACGCTGCGAGAGACACGACAATCACGACGGCGACCACGACGAGCCATACGCGCCGAGGCACCGCGTGCGCCTGATGGCCGAGCGGGACGACGGACTCCATCTCTGGCATCTCGGAGAGGCGCACGCCGGAGGACGCTCCTCCCGCGTCACGCTCGTACTCGGCGAGGAACGGAGCCGGGTCGAGCCCGAGGGCCCGCGCATACGCCGTGATGTACCCTCGCACGTACGCAGGGGCCGGCAGCTCGTCGAGCCTGCCGTGCTCGAGCGCCTCGAGCTTCGAGGCCATGATGCGCGTGGCCGCACAGATGTCGGCCAGGCTCTTGCCCCGGGCCTGGCGCTCGTCTGCCAACCGCTGTCCGACGGGCATGGCGTCCTCCTGAACCTGCGGCGTGCGTCACTCCTCGGCGGGCCTGTCCTCGCGCTCGAACGCCTTGATCGCTTCGAGCTCCTCGACGTCGACCAGGACCTCGCGAGGCTTGCTGCCGTCCGGCGGGCCGACGATGCCGCGCGACTCGAGCATGTCCATGATGCGCCCTGCCCGCGCGTAGCCGACCTTGAGGCGCCGCTGGAGGAGCGACGTCGAGCCCATGCCGGTGGTCACGACGATGTCGGCGGCCTCCCACAGCAGCGGGTCCTCCTCCCCCTCCGCGTCCGCCGCGCCGCCGGGGGTCACTTTGAGGTGCAGGATCTCCTCGTGGTAGTCGGGCTCGGCTTGCGCTTTGAGGTGGTCGACGACCGCCATGATCTCGTCTTCGGTGACGAAGGCGCCCTGGATGCGCTTCGGTTTCGGCCAGACGGGCATCGAGAAGAGCATGTCGCCCTGCCCGACGAGCTTCTCGGCGCCGGGCTGGTCGAGGATGACGCGGCTGTCGATGCCGGACGAGACCGCGAATGCGATGCGGTTCGTGATGTTGGTCTTGATCAGGCCGGTGATGATGTCGGTGCTCGGGCGCTGCGTGGCGACCACGAGGTGGATGCCTGCGGCGCGAGCGAGCGCCGAAAGCCGGCAGATCGAGTCTTCCACTTCCTTGGCGGCGACGAGCATGAGGTCCGCCAACTCGTCGATGACGATCACGATGTACGGCATCGGCTCGGCGCCTTCGGGGCCGCGGCCGTCGTGGACGAGCGCGTTGTACTGGGCGATGTTGCGCGCGTTGGCGCGCTGGAGCTGCTTGAGGCGCGACTCCATCTCGCCGACCGCCCACGCCAGCGCTGAGGCAGCCTCTTTCGGCTCGGTCACGACGGGCACGTACAGGTGCGGGACGCCGTTGTAGAGGCTGAGCTCGATGCGCTTGGGGTCGATGAGGATGAGGCGCACCTCGGCCGGCGTCGCCCGCATGAGGATGGACATGAGGATGGCGTTGATGCACACGCTCTTGCCCGTGCCTGTCGCGCCAGCGATGAGCAGGTGCGGCATGGGCGCGAGGTCGGCGAGCACGGCGTCGCCGGCGACGTCTTTCCCGATCGCGAGCAGCAGCGGGCTCGGGTGGGACGCCGCTCCGCCTTCGAGCACGTCGGCGAGCGTGACTGTGGCGCGCCGCTCGTTCGGCACCTCGATGCCGACGTAGCTCTTGCCGGGGATCGGGGCGAGGATGCGGATGGTCGGCGCCGCGAGCGCGAGCGCAAGGTCGTCTGCGAGCGCGGTCACCCGCCCGACCTTGACGCCGCGGGCGATCTCGACCTCGAACATCGTGACCGTCGGTCCCGGGATCCAGTCCACGACGCGCGCGGGGATGTCGAACGTCGCCAGGGTCTGCTCGATGACCTGCGCGGTGGTCTTCAGCTCGCGCTCGTTCGCGCGATGGACGCCTGCGGACGTCGAGCTCCGCTTGAGCAGGCCCATCGGCGGCAGCTCGAAGCCCTGCGCGGGCCGCGGAGCGACGACTGCCGTCGTCGGCACCGTGGCGCGGCGGGCTTCAGGGTCGGTGCGGCGGCGTTTCGGGCTCGGGAGGGCCTCGACGGCGGCGCGGTCGGCCTCAGCGTCCGTCAGCGGAAGCGTCGGCTGCTCAGGAGCCCGTCGCCGGGGCGACGGGGCGTCGTTGAACGAAGCGCCCTCCGGTGCCCGGCGGGCTGCGCGGACCACCTTCTCGAGCAGCTCCGAGAGCGGCATTCCGGCTATCACCAGTCCGACGACGACGGCGGCGGCGAGCAGCACGTAGGAGATCGTCGGTCCGAACAGCATGCGCGAGGCCCAGGCGATCCCCCCGCCGAGGTACCCTCCGCGGGCCGTGAGGACGTCGGGCTCCCAGAACACCGCGATCGGGGCGCCGACCGCGGCGATCGAGATGACCGACACGACGACCAGCGCAAGCCCTGCGCCGACGCGGGCCTCATCGATCCGCACCGAGCGGACGAAGAAGCTCGCTCCCCAGAGGAGCACCACGAAGGGCAAGACGTATGCTCCGATGCCGATGCCGAGGCCGAGCGCGCGGGCCACGAAGCCGGGCACGACGCCTGCGGACGGGTTCACGACGGAGATCGCGAGCGCAAGCGCCGCGGCGCTCACCAGGACGCCGGCGACCTCCCGCCGAGCGTCGTCGTCAAGCACTCGCCGCCGTGCGGGCGGCCGGGCGTCCGCACGTGCCGTTCCGTTCGCCTTCGACGATCTCCGAGTCCGTCCAGCAGTGCGTCCCATCTCGACCTCTCACGAGCGTGCAGCCAGCACGAGCATACCTGCTCCGAGCAGCGCCGTATACGCAGAGAACACCCACAGGCCGTGGCGTTTCACCAATCCGAGCAGCGCGGCGATCGCGAGGTAGCCGGACACGGCGGCGGCGACGAAGCCGGCTGCCGACGGAGCTATCCCTGGCAGCACGGTCGCGCCCGTGAGCAGCCCCACGGCGTCTCTGGCTGCAGCCAGCGCGATGATCGGGATGCCGCAGAGGAAGGAGAATCGGGCCGCAGACTGGCGGCTGAGGCCGGAGAGCATGCCTGCGGATATCGTGGAGCCTGAGCGCGAGACTCCGGGCAAGGCTGCGAGCCCCTGGAGGACGCCGACGAGGACGACGGCGACCGGACCGAGCGCGGCTCCGTCGATGCGGCCGCTCCCGCGTCTCGACAGCTCGGCGGCGAGCATGAGCGCGGAAGTGAGGAAGAAGCCGGCGCCGATCCACGGCAGCGACTCGGCGGCCGGTTCGACCAGCGGAGAGATCGCGAGCGCGATCGTCGCGCTGACAATGGTCACGCCCGCGATCCGCACCGCCAGGAGCCGCTCGTGCTGGTTTTCGGACCGGCGGGACGCTATGGCGCGCGCTACCGCTCGCAGGTCGTGGCGGAAGTACGCCAGCATCGCGAGCAGGGTCGCCGCATGGAGGAAGACTTCGAACGTGAGGTCCGGCCGCATGCCCAGCGCATGGTAGGCGACCGCGAGGTGTCCGTCCGATGAGATCGGCAAGAACTCGGTGACGCCCTGCACGATCCCCAGGACGATGGCGTGCCAGACGTTCACTCAGACCTCCAGTACGACGGGGATGATCATCGGGCGCATCCTGCTCCGCTCCCAGACGAACGACGACAAGGAGTCCCGCAGGGCCTTCTTGATGACTCCGTGGTCCGTCACGCCCTCGGACGAGGTCCGTGAGAGAACCTTGTGCACCCGTGCGCGCATCTCCTCGACGACGTCCGCGTCGTCCGGGCTTGTCAGCACGACACCCCGCATCACGATCTCGGGCTCGGCTGCGACGCGTCCGGTCTGGGCATCGATCACGACGACGACCATCGCGATGCCGTCGCTGGACAGCACTTGCCGGTCGCGGAGCACCACCTGTCCGACGTCGCCGACCGACAGGCCGTCGACGTACTTCACGCCGCTCTCCACGTGCTCGCCGAGGCGGACGCCGCTCTCGTCGACCTCGAGGCACTGGCCGTTCTCGAGCACGAAGATGGCGTCGTCGCGCAGCCCCACGGACGCCGCGAGCTTCGCGTGCGCGTGGAGGTGCCGCGTCTCGCCGTGGATGGGCACGAAGTAGCGGGGGCGGGTCATGTTCAACATGAGCTTGAGCTCTTCGGATGCGCCGTGACCCGAGACGTGCACCTGAGCCGAACCCTTATGGATGACCGTGGCGCCCGCCTTGTGCAGGCGGTTGATGACGCGCGAGACGGCCTTCTCGTTGCCCGGCACCGGCGAGGCCGAGATGATGACGGTGTCGCCGGGCTCGATCGAGACGGTCTTGTGGTCGCGGTTCGCGATGCGCGCGAGCGCCGAGAGCGGTTCGCCTTGGCTGCCAGTGCACAGCACGACGACCTTCTCCGGCGGAAGCCCTTTCATCTCGTACGCGTCCACGATCTCGCTGTCCGGGATGTCGAGGTAGCCGAGGTCGCGGGCGATGCGGGTGTTGTTCACCATGGACCGGCCGGTCACGACGACCTTGCGCCCCGATGCGAGCGCGGCGTCGCAGACCTGCTGGAGACGGTGGATGTGCGACGCGAATGACGCGACGATGATGCGGCCCGTCGCCTGCGCGAAGACCGCCCGGAGCGTCTCCCCCACCACCGCTTCGCTGGGCGTGTGCCCCTGCGAGTCCGCGTTCGTGGAGTCGGAGAGCAGCAGCGTCACGCCAGCGCGCCCGGCCTTCGTGAAGCCCGCGTAGTCCGTCAGGCGGCCGTCGATGGGGGTCTGGTCGAGCTTGAAGTCGCCGGTGTGGAGCACCGTCGCGACCGGCGTCCGCACGAGGACCGCGACGCCGTCGGGGATCGAGTGGTTCACGGCCAAGAAGTCGAGGCCGAAGACGCCCAGGCTGACGTGGCTGCCCGGCTTGACCTCCCGGAGCTTCGGCTTGGTGATGCGATGCTCTTCGAGCTTGCCTTTCACGAGGCCGAGGGTGAGACGCGTGCCGAGCACAGGGACGGGTTGCCCGAGGTCCTTGAGCAGGTACGGCAGCGCCCCGGTGTGGTCTTCGTGACCGTGCGTGATGACGATCCCGCGCAGCTTGTCCTTGCGTTTGAGCACGTACGAGTAGTCGGGAAGGATGAGGTCGACTCCCGGGGTATCGTCGTCCGGGAACATCAGCCCGGCGTCGATCACGATCATGTCGTTGCCGAGCTCGAGCACGGTCATGTTCTTGCCTATCTCGTCAAGCCCGCCGAGCGGGATGACGCGCAGGCGTTCCTTGCGTTTGGTCATGCGGTCGGTTCCGTTCTTCTTGTCGTAAGGCCGCGCTTCGCGCGGGTCTGTCAGTCGATCATGCCGAGGTGCCGCATCACGCGCGCCAGCTCGGCGGTCTGCTCCTCGCTGGCCTCGACGAGCGGCAGCCGGAGTCCCCCGACCGGGAAGCCAAGCAGCTCGAGCGCCTTCTTGACCATGATCGGGTTGCTCGTCATGAACAGCGCCTTCATCAGCGGCAGCAGCTCCAGGTGCACGCGCAGCGCTCGCGTGTGGTCCCCTTCGGCCTGCGCGTAGACCATCTCGCGGAAGCGGCGGCTCGCGATGTTGCCGATCGTCGAGATGACACCGGTCCCTCCGAGGGCCATCATCGGCAGCGTGAGCTCGTCGTCTCCAGCGAAGACTTCGAAACCCTCCGGCGCTTGCGAGATGATCGTTGCCGCTTGCGCGAGGTCTGCGTTCGCTTGCTTCAAGGCCACGATGTTCTCGACGTCGTGCGCGAGCCGGAGGATCGTCGCCGGCTCCATGTTGATGACGCACCTGCCTGGGATGTTGTACAGGACTATCGGCAGGTCGACGGCTTCCGCGATGGCGCGGAAGTGCCGGTACAGGCCCTCCTGCGGCGGCTTGTTGTAGTACGGCACGACCGCCATGAGGCCGTCCACGCCGAGTTTGGCGACGTCGCGCGCGAACGCCACCGAATCGGCAGTGCAGTTATCTCCGACGTTGGCGATGAGCGGTGCGCGTCCGTCCACCGCCTCGACGACCGCCCGGAACAGGTCCATCTTCTGATCGTAGAAGACCGTCGGCGACTCCCCGGTGGTGCCGCACAAGACGAGGGCGTCCGAGCCCTCGTCCAGCAGACGGATCGCCAGCTCCTGCGCCCGGTCGAGGTCGAGGTCGAGGTCAGTCGTGAACGGCGTGACCATGGCCGTGATCAAGCGTCCGAACCGTGGCGTGCTCATGTCGCGCTCCTCATCAACGACGAAGCCCTGGAGCCGGCTCCTCAGCGATATCCGACCCCCGTATTGTGCCACACGCGGCGGGTGCGGTCGCGGACTCTAGGTTCAGCCGTCGCCCAGTCCGAATCCATCATGAAGCGCCCGTACGGCCGTCTCGGCCTGGTCATCGGGGACGAGGACCGAGATCGTCGCGTGGCTGTCTGCGGCCTGCAGGATCGTGACTCCAGCGTCGTCGAGGCACTGCGCGACCCGTGCCATGACGCCGGGGACGCCGTGCATGCCCGCTCCGATGAGCGTGACTTTCGCAAGCGGCCGTTCGACCGTGAACGGCTTGCCGAGGCGCTCGAGGACCGCTTCCGCACGCGCGGCATCGTCCGACGCGACGGAGAAGACGAGCGTCCCGTCGGCCGGCGTGAACATGTCGAGGGAGATCGCCGCGTCGGCCATCGCCCGGAACACCGCTGTCTGCGCGGCCGTGTGCTCCCGGGTGCCGGTCGGCGCCTCGAGGTCCACCCGGAACCTCACGACGCCGCGGATCTGGGAGACGGCGGTCGCGACGGACCGCGGCTGATACGCTGCGATGTCCGCCACGAGCGTCCCGGGGTGGTCGGAGAAGGTGTTGCGCACGCGGACCGAAAGTCCGCTCGCGGCGGCCATCTCCGCCGCCGGCGTGTGGACGACGCGCGCACCGTGCTGGGCCATCTGGTGGAGCTCGTCCGAGCGGATGACGGTGAGCACCTGCGCGGCGTCGCACGCGCGAGGATCCGCCGTCATGACGCCGTCGACGTCGGTGTAGATCTCGACGGATTCCGCTTCGAGCGCGATTCCGAGGGCGCACGCGGTGGTGTCGCTTCCGCCGCGGCCGAGGGTCGTGACGGATCCGTCAGGGCCGACGCCCTGGAAGCCGGCGACGACCGGGACGACCCGTTCGGCAAGCGTCTCGACGAGCGCCTGCGGGTGGATCTCGGTCACGGTCGCGTTGCCGTGGGCGTCGTCGGTCCGGATCCCAGCTTCGGCTCCGGTGAACGCGCGGGCCTCGATCCCCGCCGCTCTGAGCTCGGCAGCGACGACGACTGCGGAGACGACCTCCCCGACCGACGCGAGGAGGTCTCGCTCGCGGGAAGTCGAGGGCAAGCCGTCGAGGAGGCTGAGCAGCGTGTCGGTGGCGTACGCGTCGCCACGGCGGCCCATCGCTGAGACGACGACCACGGGCCGGCGTTCGGCTTCCAGAGCCTCGAGCACGCGCCGTGCGAGCGCCGCCCGTCCCTCGGGCGTGGCGACGGACGTGCCGCCGAACTTCATGACGACGATCGGCCCGTTGTCTGTCACAGCCCCAGGAGCTCCTCCAGCCCGACGACGAGTCCGCCACGGTCGCGGACTGCGCGGATCGCCAGCACGACGCCCGGCATGAAGCTCGTCCGGTCGATGGAGTCGTGCCTGATCGTGAGCGTCTGCCCTTGGCCGCCGAAGATGACCTCCTGGTGCGCGACGAGCCCGGGCAAGCGCACGGAGTGCACCGTGACCCCGGCGACCACGGCGCCTCGAGCGCCGTCTGCCACCTCCGTCTCGCGGCCTGGCGCTGCCGGGACGGCGGGCCGGACGGCGGCGATACCTTCGGCCGTGCGGATGGCGGTACCCGACGGCGCATCCGCCTTCCTGTCGTGGTGGAGCTCGACGATCTCGACGTGCGGCAGGTACCGGGCGGCTTCCCGCGCGAACCGCATCATGAGCACGGCGCCGATCGCGAAGTTCGGGGCGACGAACACGCACACCCCGTCCGGCGCCTCGGCGACGATCTCCTCGAACGCCTCGACGGGCACTCCCGTGGTTCCGACCACGCAGTCGACGCCTGCGAGCGCTGCGTTCCGGACGTTCTCCAGCACCGCCTCAGGCCGGGTGAAGTCGACGAGCACGTCGGGCGAGCTCGCCGTGATGGCGTCGTGAAGGTCTCCAGTCACGCGCACGCCCTCCACGGCCTCGCCGGCGTGCAGCGGGTCGACGGCGGCGACCACCGTCATGTCGGGCTCGGCCGTGACGGCGCGGACGACCTCCCGTCCCATCTTCCCGCAGGCGCCTGTGACGGCTACACGGATCATCTTCGTCACCCCCGCGCGCTCATCGTGCGAACTCGGCGACCGCGTCTGCGTCGAGCGGCGCGATCATCGCGATGGTCTTCGGTTGGGCGAACAGCCTCTGGGCGAGCGCGTGGACGTCGGCCGGGGTCACGGCGTCGACGCGCGCCACGAGCTCGTCGACGGACAGGATCTCGGTGTCCGTCACGGCGCTCTTCCCGAGGCGGCTCATCCGGGACCGCGTGTTCTCGAGAGACAAGACCATCTGACCCTTGAGGTTCTCCTTGACGCGGTGGACTTCCTCCTCGGACGCCCCATCGGCCGCCAGCCGCGCCGCTTCCTCGGAGACGATGCGCACGACCTCGCGGGCGTTGTCCGGCCGCGTGCCGGCGTACACGACGACCTCACCGGTGTCGAGGAAGAGCGAGTGGTACGAGTAGACCGCGTACGCGAGGCCTCGCTTCTCGCGGACCTCTTGGAACAGGCGGGAGGCCATTCCCCCGCCGAACAGCCCGTCGAGGACCGCCAGCACGAAGCGGTCTTCCGAGCGTGCCGGGATGCCTGGGACGCCCCAGCAGATGTGCGCCTGCTCGGTGTCTCGCGTCACGACGCGGAGCCCAGCAGCCGGCGTCGGAGCCGACAGCCGACGGTCGGCCTTCTCGGCGCTGGGGACAGCGAGCCAGCGCTCGACGCACTCGACGACGCGAGCGTGCGTCACGTGGCCGGCTGCCGCAACGACCAGGTTCTGGGCCGTGTAGTGGCGCTGCTTGAAGCTCGTGACAGCCTCGCTCGTGAACGCTCCGACGGTCTCGCGGCGTCCCAGCACCGGCTCGCCGAGCGGGTGGCCGTGCAGCAGCGCGGACGCGAACAGGTCGTGGACGGCGTCGTCGGGCGTGTCGTCGTGCCGCGCTATCTCCTCGAGGACCACCTCTCGCTCCGAGAGCACCGCGTCTTCCGCGAGCAGCGCGTTCGACACCATGTCGGCCAGCACCTCGAAGGCGTCCTCGAGGCGCTCGTCGATCACCCGTGCGAAGAAGCAGGTGTACTCCTTGCTCGTGAAGGCGTTGAACTCGGCGCCGAGGCGCTCGAAGGTCGTGGAGATGTCCTGCGCCGAGCGGGTGGGCGTGCCCTTGAACGCCATGTGCTCCATGAAGTGCGACATGCCCGCCTCGGACGGCGTCTCGTCGCGGCTGCCGACGCGGACCCAGATGCCGACAGCGACGGAGCGGACGGCGTCGATGGTCTCGGTGATGACCTCGACGCCGTTGCTCGCCAGCGTGCGCTCGTAGAACGCGGCCGTCATGCCGGTCCCCGGCTACCGGCGCCGGCGCGGCCTGCGGTCGTGGCCGCGGGCGTCGTCTCTGCGCTCAGGCGCGGCGTGCGGGGCGGCGCTGCCTTCGGGCACGTCGAACTTGTTGACCGCATCCAGGCTCACCTTGCCGCGCTCGTCGATCTCGAGGACGACGACTTCGACCTCGTCGCCGATGTTCAAGACGTCTTCGACCTTGGCCAGACGGCCCTTGGCCATGCGCGAGATGTGGAGCAGGCCGTCGCGCCCGGGCAGGAGCTCGACGAAGGCGCCGAACGGCTGGATCGCCACGACGCGGCCCTTGTAGACCTCGCCCACCTCGACCTCGCGCGTGAGCTGCTTGATGCGCTCGACGGCCTCCAGGCCGCCCGCGTCGCGCGACGCGACGTACACGGTGCCGTCGTCGTTCACGTCGATCTCCGCGCCCGTGGCCTCGATGATGCTGCGGATCACCTTGCCGCCTGGGCCGATGACGTCGCGGATCTTGTCGGTCGGGATCTTGATGGTGATGATGCGCGGAGCGTGCGGTGAGAGGTCCGGCCGCGGCTCAGGGATGGCTTCCAGCATCTTGCTCAAGATGAACGCCCGGGCCTCCTTGGCCTGTATGAGCGCCTGGCGCAGGATGTCGACGGAAAGGCCCTTGGCCTTGTTGTCCATCTGGAGCGCCGTGATGCCGTCGGCAGTGCCCGCGACTTTGAAGTCCATGTCGCCGAGGAAGTCCTCGAGACCCTGGATGTCGGTGAGCACCGCGACGCGGTCACCCTCCTTGATGAGCCCCATCGCCACGCCGGAGACGGGCGCTTTGATCGGCACGCCGGCGTCCATGAGCGCGAGCGTCGAGCCGCAGACGGAGGCCATCGACGAGGAGCCGTTGCTCTCGAGGACCTCGGAGACGATGCGGATGGTGTACGGGAACTCCTCCTCCGGCGGGATGACCGGCAGGAGCGCCCGCTCGGCGAGCGCGCCATGCCCGATGTCGCGGCGCTTCGGCCCGCGCATGAACCCGATCTCGCCGGTGCAGAACGGCGGGAAGTTGTAGTGGTGCAGGTAGCGCTTGCCCTCCATCACGTCGATGGTGTCGATGCGCTGCCACTCGGAGAGCATGCCGAGCGTGAGCACCGAGAGCACCTGCGTCTGGCCCCGTGTGAACAGCCCCGAGCCGTGGCTGCGAGGGAGGTAGCCCGCCACGCAGGAGATCGGGCGGATCTCGGTGAGGCCGCGCCCGTCGGCGCGCTCGCCCTCGTCGAGGACCATGGCCCGCATGGTCTCCTTCTCCAGCCGCTTGAGCAGCGCCTTGATGTGCTTGCCGTGGGCGGCGAGCTCTTCCTCGCTGAAGGCGGCTTTGATCTCGTCCTTGACCGCCGCGACGGCGTCCATCCGGGCGTGCTTGTCCGGGTTGTGGAGCGCAGCCCGCATCTTCTCGGCACCCAGGGCCTGGATGCGCTCCCAGAGCTCTGCCGGCGGCTCGTCGAGCACGACTTGCATGGGTGTGACGTCGATCTTGGCGAGGAAGCGCTCCTGGATCGCGCAGAACTCGGCGATGGCCTGCTGCGCGAACTCGAGCGCGGCGAGCATGTCATCTTCCGAGACCATCTTCGCGCCGGCCTCGACCATGAAGATCGCGTCCTTCGAGCCGGCCACGACGAGATCGAGGTCGGACGCCTCGGTCTCCTCGAAGGTCGGGTTGACGAGCCACTCGCCGTCGGCGGTGCGCGAGATGCGGACGCCGGCGAGCGGGCCTTCGAACGGGACGCCCGCGATCATGAGCGCCGCAGACGCGCCCATGATGGAGATGACGTCGACCTGGTGCTCCTGGTCCGCGGAGAGCACGGTGCCGATGATCTGCACCTCGTTGCGGAAGCCGTCCGCGAACGCCGCCCGGATCGGGCGGTCGATCATGCGAGCGGTCAGGATCGCCTTCTCGCTCGGACGGGCCTCGCGCTTGATGAAGCCGCCGGGGAGCTTGCCCGCGGCGTACATGCGCTCTTCGAAATCCACCGTGAGCGGGAAGAAGTCGAGGTCCTTCGACTCCTTGCTCGCCACCGCGGTGACGAGCACCACGCTGTCGCCCTGCCGGACGACGACCGCTCCCCCCGCCTGCTTCGCCAGCTCGCCGGTCTCCAGCGAGTAGGTCTTGCCGTACAGCTCGAACTGCTCAGTGACTTTTCCCATGCCTCTTCTTCTTCCTCTTCGTCATCTCCGCTGATGCGGGTGATTCCCGTTCAGCGTGGCAATCGGCAAGAAGGCGGGAGGTCTCTCCCGCCTTCTGCGAGCCTCTCTTGCCGCGATCAGCTGCGAAGGCCGAGCTTCGCGATGAGCGCGCGGTATCGCTCGATGTCGGTCTTCTTCAGGTAGTTCAGCAGCCTGCGGCGCTGGCCGACGAGCTTCAGCAGCCCGCGGCGGGTGTGGTGGTCGTGCTTGTGGTACCGCAGGTGCTCGGTGAGGTCCTTGATGCGCTGCGTGAGCAGCGCGATCTGCACCTCAGGCGATCCCGTGTCGCCCTCGCCGCGCGCGTGCTCGGCGATGATCTGCGCCTTGATGTCCTTCGAAAGTGCCATGTCCACCCTTCCTGTCAGAGTCCGCCCACGACCGAGAAGAGCGCCGGTGGATCGCTGATCCAAGTCGTGGGTATCCAGAACCAACCTGTGCATGATAGCACAGCCGACGCTGCGGTGCGCGCGTGCTACCGTGGTTGCTCGCCGAGGACGGTGCGCACACGGGCCACGTCGCGCGCGATCGCGTCCGCGAGCTCCGTCTCGTCTTCGAACTTCGCAAGGCCGCGAAGGCGGTCGACGAAGTCGACGGCCATCTCGTGGCCGTACAGATCAGGGCCGTCGTAGTCGAGCAGGTGCACTTCGACGCCGTCGTGAACGTCTGGGAAGGTCGGCGGCGCACCGACCGACACGGCCGCCGGCATGCGCTGGGAGCCGAGGTGCGCCCAGGCCGCGTAGACGCCGCTTGCCGGCACGGCCGCATAGCCGTGGGTCCGGAGGTTGGCGGTTGGAGCGCCCAGGCGCGCCCCGACGCCCCTGCCTCGCGTGACCGAACCGCGCAGCCGGTGCGGACGCCCCAGAAGCCGCGCTGCGGCGGCGACGTCCCCGGTTGCGACGAGCGAGCGGACGCGCGTCGAGGTCACCGGAGCGCCGTCTGCGTGGACGAGCGGCTGCGGCTCGACGGAGAACGAGCGCTCTGCGCCGAGCGCCGCGAGAGCCGCAACGTCGCCCGAGGCGGCCCGTCCGAAGCGGAAATCCTGCCCGACGACGACGGCCACGGGCGTGCACGCCGTGAGCAGGACCTCGTCCACGAACCGCTCAGGGCTCATCGAGGCGACGCCGGCGTCGAACGGCACGACGACGATCCAGTCGACGCCGAGCTCCGCGAGAGCCGCCACCTTGTCGTCGAGCTCCAGGAGCTGGGGAGCCGCGCGGTCCGGAGCCACCACGCGGTCGGGGTCGCGGTCGAAGGTGACGACGATAGAGGACGCGCCTTCCTGGGCGGCGCGCTCGCGGCACGTCCGGACGAGCGCCTGGTGGCCGAGGTGCACGCCGTCGAAGACGCCGATGGCGGCGACAGCGGGTCCGAGCGGCAGCATCCCCTGCTCGAAGGTCAGCACGCGGGCCGTCACGCCGGGCCCCCTTTCGGGAACACGGCCACGGGCGCGAGGCGCGCACCCGAGCGGCGGTACAGCGCGGCGAGCCGGCCGTCGGCGCGGACGGCGACGAGGTCGGCGGCGTCCGCGGGAGCCGGCAGGGCCCGTCCGCTGGAGACCCACGCGGCTTCCGCCTCGACGACGGGAAGCCCAAGGGCCTCGAACGGGTCCGTGAACAACCTGTCGATGCTGCCCGCCGCCGCAGCTTCGAGGCACTCGGACAGCGGGTGAGCCTGCTCCAGGCCGATCCGGCCGCTCGCCGTCCGGCGCAGCGCCGCAAGGTGTGCGGCTGTGCCCAGCATGCGACCGAGATCGCGCGCGATGGCGCGCACGTAGGTGCCGGCCGACACGGTCAGCGAGAGGTCCCACTCCGCTTCATCGGGGCGTACGGCCAGCAGCTGCGCTTCGAGGATGCGCACCTGGCGAGGATCGAGGGCAAGCGGAGAGCCGCAGCGGGCGGCCCGGTGAGCGGCGACGCCGTGACGCTTGATCGCAGAGTACGCGGGTGGCACTTGCTCGTGCACGCCGATGAGGCCAGCGACCGTTTCGCGAGCAGCCTGCTCGTCGGACACGAGGCCGGGCACGGGCGCTTCAGCGACGACGGCACCCTCAGCGTCGTCGGTGTCGGTCGCGGCGCCGAAGCGCACGGTGGCGAAGTAGCGCTTCTGAGACTTGGACAGGTACGGTTCAAGGCGCGTGTAGGGGCCGATGAGCACGACCAGAAGCCCCGTCGCTGAAGGGTCGAGCGTGCCGGCGTGGCCGATGCGGCGCTCCCCCGTCGCCCGGCGCAGGGCGGCCACGACGTCGTGGCTGGTCATGCCGGACGGCTTGTCGACGGGCAGGACGCCCTCGAGACCGGTGGCGACCCGCGCAGCCATCACGACCTCGTCGGCAGGAGCGGCAGCACCGCGTCGAGCGCGTCGTCAAGCGAGCCGTCGATCGTGAAGCCCGCAGCAGCACGGTGACCGCCGCCACCGAGCGCGCGAGCGACCGCGCCGACGTCGGTTCCGTCCTTCGCTCGCAGGCTGCCTTTCACTCGGCCCGGAGCGCTCTTGAACAAGACGACCACCTCCGGACCCGCCACCACGCGGATCGCGTCGATGAGGTCCTCGGTCTCCTCGGGAAGCGCGCCCGTCTCGCGCAGGTCGTCGTCGCCGATCCACGAGTACGCGACGGCGCCGCCGTTCGCGAACGTCAGGCGGTCCATCGCGCGGGAAACGAGCAGGAGCGCGGCGTGCGAGCGCCGTTCGTAGACGTTCCGGTAGACCCACGCCGTTCGAGCGCCTGCCTCGGCGAGCTCGGCGGCGAGCCGGAACGCGCGGGGCGTGGCGTTGTCGAAGGAGAACCGGCCGGTATCGGTCATCAGGCCGCAGAAGACGCAGTCCAGCACCGCCTGGTCCGGCTCCACGCCGAGCGCAGGCAGGAGCTCCCAGATGAGCGCGCTCGTCGAAGGCGCGTCCGGGTCGACGACGGAGACCTGGCCGAACCGCTCGTTGTCGGGGTGGTGGTCGATCACGACGGTGGACGACCCTTCCAGAAACGCCGCTGCTTCGCCCAACCGGACCGGGTTCGGCGCATCCAGGGCGAAGACGCAGTCGGGGCGCCCGTCGACCTCGGCTGCGCGGATGAAGCGCTCGGCTCCCGGCAAGAACGCATAGGTGACGGGGGCGCGATCCCCTGAAGCGAGCACAGCGTCGGCCCTCACGCCGGCGGAATCGAGCGCGTGGACGAGGGCGAGCACGCTGCCGACGGCGTCTCCGTCAGGGTCTACGTGCGAGCAGACGACGACGTGACGCGCGGCGAGCGCCGCGTGCGCGGCTGCATGAAGCGCGTCTGCCTCAGACCGCATCGGATCCGTCACCGTCGGCAGTCCATTCAGGGTGCTTGCGGCGCTCCCGCCGGATCGCGCGCTCGATCCGCTGGCCGGTGTCCACGCTCTCGTCGATGTGGAAGCGCAGTTCCGGCAGGTACTTCATGGCGACTCGCCCGCCCAGCGCGGCGCGTATCCTGCCCTTGGCCGACTCGAGCCCTGCGAGCAGCTCGGCGTAGCGTCGCTCCCCGCCGTGCGCCGTCACGAACACGTCGGCGTACCGCATGTCGGGGCTGACTTCGACGCTCGTGACCGTCGCTAGCTCCAACCGCGGGTCCTGCACCTCGCTCACCAGTATCTCGGCGAGCGCGGCGCGCACGGACTCGTTGAGCTTGCGGACGCGCGGAGCGGGCATCGCGCGTCACTCCTTCCGGGCGACCTCGACGGTCTTGAAGCCTTCGATGTAGTCGCCCTCCTTGACGTCCTGGAACCCGTCGATCGCGATGCCGCACTCCGAGCCGGCGCGCACGCTCTTGACGTCTTCCTTGAAGTGACGGAGCGAGCGGATCTTGCCCTCGAAGACGACCGCGCCGTTGCGCACGACGCGCACCTGGTCGTCGGCGTTGATCTCGCCGTCCACCACGACGCATCCGGCCACCACGCCCACCTTCGGGATCTTGAAGAGCTCGCGCACCTCGGCACGCCCGGTGTCGCGCTCTTCGATGGTCGGCGCGAGCAGGCCGACGCGCGCGGCGTTGATGTCCTCGATCGCCTGGTAGATGACGCGGTACAGGCGGACGTCCACCTTCTCCTGCTCTGCGAGCGCCTTCGCCTTCGGCTCGGGGCGCACGTTGAAGCCGATGACGATGGCGTCGGACGCGTCGGCCAGCATGATGTCCGACTCGGTGATGCCGCCCACGCCCGAGTGGATGACGTTGATGCGCACCTCCGACTGGTCCATCTTGTCGAGCGCGTCCTTGAGCGCCTCGATCGAGCCCTGGACGTCGGCCTTGACGACGAGGTTGAGCTCTTTGAGCTCGCCTTCCGCGATGCGCGAGAACAGGTCGTCGAGGCTGACGTGCGTCTTGCGCTGCTCGGCGAGCAGGCGCTGCTTGAGCGCGCGCTCCTCGGCGATCCGGCGCGCCTCGCGCTCGTCTGCGACCACGCGGAACTCGTCGCCTGCAGCCGGCACGCTTGCCAGGCCGAGGATCTCGACGGGGTCTGCGGGGAGCGCGGCCTCGACCTGGTTGCCCTTCGGGTCGACGAGCGCCCGCACGCGGCCGTGGCTCGTGCCGGCGACGACCGCGTCGCCCACGCGGAGGGTGCCGCGCTGGACGAGCACCGTTGCGACCGGTCCGCGGCCCCGGTCCAGCTTCGCCTCGATGACCACGCCGTGCGCCGGCGCGTCGGGGTTCGCCTTGAGCTCCAGCACCTCGGCCTGCAGCAGGATCATCTCGAGGAGCTCGTCGATGTTGATGCGCTTCTTGGCGCTCACGTCGACGAAGATGTTCGAGCCGCCCCACTCCTCGGGGATGATGCCGTGCTCGGTCAGCTCCTGCCGCACGCGGTCAGGATTCGCGCCGTCCTTGTCGATCTTGTTCACGGCGACGACGATCGGGACGCCGGCGGCCTTCGCGTGGTTGATGGCTTCGACCGTCTGCGGCATCACGCCGTCGTCCGCCGCGACCACCAGGACGGCCACGTCCGTGACCTTCGCGCCGCGGGCGCGCATCGCCGTGAACGCCTCGTGGCCCGGCGTGTCGATGAAGGTGATCTGCTTGCCGTTGTGGTGCACGACCGACGCGCCGATGTGCTGGGTGATGCCGCCGGCCTCGGTCGCCGCCACGCCAGTCTCCCTGATGGCGTCCAGAAGCGAGGTCTTGCCGTGGTCGACGTGCCCCATGACCGTGACCACGGGCGGCCGCGGCTTGAGGTCCTCCGGCCTGTCCTCGTAGACGATGCCGGCCTCCTCCTCAGGCGAGAGGACCTTGAGCGAGATGCCGAGGTCCTCCGCAAGGATCTCCATCGTGGTCCGGCCGATCGGCTGGTTCACCGTCAGGAGCTCGCCGAGCATCATGAGGCGCTTGATGATGTCAGTCGGCGGCACGCCGAGCGCCTCGGCGAACTCGCCGACGGTCGCGCCTTCAGAGACGACGACCTGCTCGACTGCGACAGCGGGCTTCGCCGGCTCGGCTGCGGCGACGACGGGCGTCTCTTCCCGCTCGGCGCCGGGCTTCTTCGCTTTCTTCTTCTTCTTGCCGCCGGTGCCGGTCGCGGCGAGCCGCGCGGCCTCGGCCAGCAGGTGCGCGTGGCGCTCCGCCTCTTCGGCCTCCTTGGCCATGCGGCGATAGCGTTCGGCCTCCTCGGCCTCGAGCCGGGCGGCTTCCTCCTCGAGCCGCTTGCGCTCCTCGGCGGCGCGGGCCTCGGCTTCGAGCCGCTTGCGCTCCTCCTCGATCCGGCGGAGCCGCTCCTCTGCCTCGGCCTTGGCCTTGGCGCGCTCAGCATCGATGGCCGCCACGCCGCGAGCCTTCCGCGCCGGAGCCTCGAGCGCCGGCTCGGCTTCTTCTGCAGCGGGCTCCTCTGCGGCTTCGACGGGCGGGGCCGGGGCCTCTGCGGCCGCCCGTGCGGCAGCCTCAGCGGCTTTGCGCGCCGCCTCCTCCTCTGCGGCCTTTCGAGCAGCTTCCTCCTCTGCGGCCCTGCGGGCAGCCTCCTCGGCCTCCTGCTTCGCGCGTTCGGCCTCCATCGCGGCCTGGCGCTCCGCGATGATCGGGGCGAGGTCTTTGCGGATCTTCTGCACATACGCGTCGTGCAGCGTCGACGAGTGGCCCTTCACCGGTATCTTCAGGCGCTCCAGGTGCTCGAGCAGCTCCTTGGAGCTCATCCCGAATTCCTTTGCAAGCTCGTGCACTCGAATCGCTGGCATCCGCATCACCGTCCCGACCTGAATCGAGCGTCGCTCGTTGCGACCTGCTCGAACTCGTGTCTCAATCGCTCGATGTCGTCCTCTTTGACCGTCGTCTTCAGCGCCCGCCCGAGGCGGTCCTTGCGCACGGCCGCCTCGAAGCACGCTTCGTCGGCGCACACGTAGGCGCCGCGTCCGCTCCGCTTGCTCGACGGGTCGACGAACACGTCGCCCTCGGGGCTGCGGACGATCCGGACGAGCTCCCGTTTGTCCGCTTCCCGACCGCAGCCGAGGCAGGTGCGCAGGTGTGGCTTCGGTTGCTTCACGTGCTAGCCGTCGTCCTCTCCTGCGTGGATCCGGCAGAACCGGCTTCCGGGCAGCGCCTGGTTCCTGCAACGGATGCCGTCCTCGGTCGTGTGGGCGCACCGGCCGTCCGTCGGCTCGGCCGGACCGTGCCCAGCAGGCGACACGGGGAGGCCGCTTTCCATCGCCTGCGTCATGCTCTTGATGTCGATGCGCCAACCCGTGAGCTTGGCCGCAAGGCGGGCGTTCTGGCCTTCCTTGCCGATGGCGAGCGACAGCTGGTCGTCAGGCACGATGACGGTCGCGGTGTGCGTGTCCTCGTCGATGAGCACCGACGAGACCTTGGCCGGCGAGAGCGCGTTCGCGACGAAGGTGGCCGGGTCGTCCGACCACGGAATCACGTCGATGCGCTCGCCCTTGAGTTCTGCGACGACCATACGCACGCGGCTGCCCTTCGGGCCGACGCACGCGCCGACGGGGTCGAGCCCCGGCTCGCGCGACGAGACCGCGACCTTCGAGCGCATGCCCGGCTCGCGGGCCACGCTCTTGATCTCGACGATGCCGTCGTAGATCTCGGGCACCTCGAGCTCGAACAGGCGCTTGAGCAGGTTCGGGTGGGTACGCGACACGACGATCGACGGCTCGTTGCCAGACGACCTGCGGACGTCGATGATGAGCGCCTTGAGGCGCATGTTGTGGTCGTAGCGCTCGTTCGGCGGCTGCTCGGTGGGCGGGAGCAGCGCCTCGACGCCCTCTCTGATCTTGATGAGGGTGTACCGGCTGTCCGACTGCTGGACGGTGCCCGTGATGCTCTCTCCGATGCGGTCGGCGTACTCTTGGAAGATGTGCTCGCGCTCCGCGTCGCGGATCGCCTGCGTGATGACCTGCTTCGCGGCGAGCGCTGCGAACCGCGAGATGTCGGACGGCGTGATGTCCCGCTCCTCGAAGACGGGCTCTTCTTCCGTGCCGCCCACGGGCACGAGCTCGAACACGCGGATACGCCCGGTCTCCCGGTCGATCTCCACGCGAGCCTCGTTCTCGAGGTCGAGGGTCTTGCGGTAGGTCTGCGCGAGCGTGTGCTCGAGCCGGTCGAGCATGTCGATCTCGTCGATGTTCTTCTCCCGGGCGAGCTGCTTCAGCGCCTCCATCAACTCCGAGCTCATCGCGTCTCCTTGCTCTCGAACGACGGGAAGTCGAACACCAGGTGCGCTTTGCGGATCAGCGCGAACGGTATGCGGACGATCGCGCCCTCGACTTCGAGGACGGCGTCGTCTCCCTCGTGTCCGCCGACCACGCCGGTCAGCTTCTTGCGGCCAGCGATCGCCTCAGCGACCGTCACGGTGGCGCTGCGGCCAGCGAAGCGGTCCCAGTCGCGCGGCGTCCGCAAAGGGCGCTCGATGCCGGGCGAGGAGACCTCCAGCACGTACGAGCCGTGGATCGCCTCCGTCGCGTCGATCGCGTCGGAGATCCATGGGTTGGCCTCCGCGATCGCGTCGAGGTCGATGCCGCTCTCGCGGTCGAGGAACACGCGGACCACGGGCCTGCCAGAATGTCCCGCGACTTCGACAGCCACGAGCTCCAGGCCGTGCGCGAGCGCGAGCGGGGCGAGCGCCTGCTCGATCTCTGCTGCGATGTCTCGCGCCACTGCTGCCTCCTTCGGCTCGCGTCCAGAACAAAAGAAGCGGGGGTCAGCCCACTTCTCGCCAGAACCGCAGATTTCTCCGTGCGGCTGCATTCTAGCACAGCCCGCAGGGGCGGTGAACCCGCTGGGTCAGCGTTCGACGGACAGCCGGAAGACAACGGGATTCGCAGGATCAGGGCAGCAGACGAGCGCTTCTCCCTGGGCTTCCCACGGGAACGAGCCGCCGAACCGGAGGGGTTGCAGGAACGGCAGGATGGCGGCGTACGCCCACCCGCACATGCCCGGCGGCACCAGGGCGGAATCCACCACCCATCGGTCGCCGACCTGCAAGCCGATCGAGCAGACGCCCGTCCCCTGGATCTCGACGACCTCGATCGAGACCGCTGCGCCTTCCGGTGGCGCTGGACGCTCGGGAGTCACGGCGCTCAGCTCCTCTGGGACTCCACCAGGGTGCGGACTCGAGCGACCGCCTCGTCGACCGGGACCGACTCGCGGTCGCCGGTCGCCCGGTGCTTGACCTCGACGACGCCTTCCGCCAGCCCCTTGCGGCCGACCACGACCTGGTACGGCCAGCCGATGAGGTCGGCGTCAGCGAACTTGACGCCGGCCCGCTCGTCGCGGTCGTCGAGGACCGCTTCGATCCCCGCGTCGGCCAATGTCTCGAAGATGCGCTCGGCCGTCTGCACGACCTCGTCGTCCGAGGACAGCGGCAACACGATCGCCTCCGCCGGCGCGACAGAGACCGGCCAGCAGATGCCCGCGTCGTCGTGGTGCTGCTCGATGACGGCGGCGAGCGATCGCGTGATGCCGACGCCGTAGCAGCCCATGATGAACGGGCGTTCCTGCCCGTCTTCGTCGGTGAAGGTCGCGTTCATCTTCTCGGAGTACCGCGTCCCGAGCTGGAAGACCTGAGAGACTTCGATGCCGCGCGCGCCCTCGAGGACGGCGCCGCATCGCGGGCACAAGTCGCCCGGTCGGGCTGCCACGAGGTCCGCCCAGACGTCGACGGTGAAGTCCCGCTCGGGGTCCGCGCCGAAGAAGTGGTAGTCCTCCTCGTTGGCTCCGACGACCCACGACCGCTCGTGGCGAAGCGACCGGTCGGCCACGACGATCGCGCCCTCGGGCGGGCTGACAGGGCCGAGCGATCCTTTGGGGATGCGGTGCTGCTCGAAGCCCTCCTCGTCCAAGAGCCGGACTCCGGGCACGGCTCGCGCGGCCTTGACCGGGTTGAGCTCCCGGTCTCCAGGGATGCAGAAGAAGACGAGGCGGCCGTCTTCCGTGGAGCCGGCCATCGTCTTGACTGTGTCGCGCTCGTCGAGGCCGAACGTCTGCGCGATGTCTGCGATGGTCCGCAGGCCAGGCGTGTGCACCTTGCGGAGCTCCTCCGGCTCCGTGCAGCGCGGACGGCCCTCAAGCAATGCTTCCGCGGCCTCGACGTTCGCGGCGAAGCCGCACGCGCAGTGGACGAGCTCGGCTTCGCCGGTCTCGGCAAGGGCCATGAACTCCGTCGTCACCTTCCCGCCGATCTGGCCGGACTCGGCCTCGACCGCCCGCCAGACAAGGCCGAGGCGGTCGCAGATCCGCCCGTACGCCCGCGACTGCGCGTCGTAGTGCTCCTGGAGCGACTCTTGGGTCGCGTGGAAGGAGTACGCGTCCTTCATGATGAACTCGCGCCCGCGCAGAAGCCCGAACCGCGGCCGGATCTCGTCGCGGAACTTGACGTTGATCTGGTACAGCGACATCGGCAGCTGGCGGTACGACCGCACCTCGTCGCGGACGAGCGCCGTGATGACCTCCTCGTGCGTCGGCCCCAGGCAGAAGTCCCGGCCCGCGCGGTCCTTGAGCCGTGCGAGCTCGGGGCCGTACAGGTCCCAGCGTCCGGACTCGTGCCACAGCTCGGCGGGCTGCACGACGGGCAGCAGCAGCTCTTGGCACCCGATCGCGTCCATCTCCTCCCGCACGATGCGCTCGATCTTGGCGATGGAGCGCCATGCCAGCGGCAAGAAGGTGTAGATGCCGGCGGCGACCTTGCGGATCATGCCGGCACGCAGGAGCAGCCGGTGGCTGGGGACCTCGGCTTCCGCTGGATCCTCTCGAAGCGTGGGCGCGTAGACGTTCGACATCCGCAGAGCGGTGCGCATGCGGTCTCCTTCAGATTTCGAGGCGACGTGGAGCGGTGGTCAGTCCTGCGCGACGGGCCCGATGCCTTTGTCGTGGGGGTGATAGGTCTCCACGAGGTGGTCCGCGTCGGTCGCAAGGCTCAGGATGAGGCGCGCGACCAGGTCGTGGACGATGATGGTCGTGGTGTTGCCCTGCAGCGCGAAGGCCCGCTTGAGCGCAGGCTTGACCGACGGGTCGCCGGTGACCTCGATGATGACGTCGATCTCCGAGCCCTTCGCCGTGAGCACGTCAGGGTACTCGGTGAAGAAGATCCCACGTTCCCGGGCGATGCGCGCCCCGAGGCAGTCTGGGTTCTTGTCCGCGATTCCGACGACCTCGACGTATGGAAGCTTGAGGAAGGCCTCGATGAGCGGGGCGCCGGTACGCCCTGCGCCGACGACGGCGACGCGGATCTTGTCCTCGGACATGGCTCCTCCCTGGTCCGCTTGCGTTGGGTGCAGGATACCAGCGGAGGGAGGCCGCTGCCAGACGCTACGCGCGCTCGGTGCGCGACTCCCGTGCGAGGGCGTCGATCTCCTCGAACAGCGCGTCCACGATGCGGTCTTCCGGGACCTTGCGCACCGGTTCGCCGCGCCGGAAGACGAGCCCGACGCCCCGTCCGGCCGCCACGCCGACGTCCGCCTCGCGCGCCTCTCCTGGGCCGTTGACGGCGCAGCCCATGACGGCGACCTTGAGCGGCACGTCGAGAGAGCGCAGCCTGCGCTCGACCTCCGTGGCGATGCCGACGAGGTCGACCTCGCACCGGCCGCACGTGGGGCACGAGATGAGCTCAGGCGAGCGGCGCCGCAGGTCGAGGGCGGCGAGGATCTCCCACGCCACCGCGACCTCCTCGACCGGGTCTGCGGTCAGCGAGACCCTGATCGTGTCCCCGATGCCCTCCTCGAGCAGGACGCCGATGCCGACGGCGGACTTGACGGTGCCCGAGAACGCCGTCCCGGCTTCGGTCACGCCGAGGTGCAGCGGGTACGGGATCTCGTCCGCGAGACGGCGGTACGCGCGCACGGTGGCAGGCACGGACGACGCTTTCGCCGACACGACGATGTCTTCGAAGCCTCGGCCCGCAACGTGCTCGCAGAAGCGCACGGCGCTCGCGACCAGCTTGTCTTCCAGCGGCCAGTCGAGGTCCCGGTGCTCAGGAGCCAGCGATCCGGCGTTCACCCCGATGCGGATTGGGACGCCTGCTGCCCCGGCCGCATCGACGACGGCGTCGACGCGGTCGAGCGAGCCGATGTTGCCCGGGTTGATCCGGACTTTCGCCGCACCCCGGGCGATGGCCTCTATCGCGAGGCGATAGTCGAAGTGCACGTCCGCGATGACTGGGAGCGGCGACGACTCGCAGACGGCGGCGAACCCGTCGAGGGCGTCGGCGTGCGGTATCGCCACGCGGACGAGCTCGCAGCCGGCTTCGGCGAGGCGGGAGATCTGCGCGAGCGTCGACTCCAGGTCCCGCGTGTCGGTGTTGGTCATCGACTGCACGACGACGGGCGCGCCGCCGCCGATGGGGACGTCGCCCACCATCACACGCCGGCTCATTCGGCGCTCCACGGCCCCTCCTACCCCGCCAACCGCACGATGTCAGCGTACACGAGGTACCCGATGAGCGAGAACAGCAGCACGGCGCCGAACACCGTGACCGCGGTCGTCAAGCGCCTCCCGAACGGCTTTCCTGTGATGCGCTGGAGCATTTCGAACGCGATCTTGCCTCCGTCCAACGGAGGTATAGGCATAAGGTTCATCGCGCCGAGCGACAACGAAAGCAGTGCCACGAGCCAGGCGTAGTCGAGGGGCCCCGCTTTGGCGGCGTCGGCAGCCATGACGCTGATGCCCACGACGCTTCGAGCGTTCTCGACGGACTGCGGGAAGGTGTCTGGCCGGAAGAACCCGACGATCGCCTGGAAGACCATGCCCGTCCACACGAAGCTCTGCGTGAGCGCCTCGCCGACCGTGTAGTCCACTTTCTCGAGCGACACGCGGACGCCGACGTAGCCGTGGCCGTCGCGTTCGCCGAGCACGACGGGGACAGCCAGGGTGGACTGGCCACGCTCGACCTCCAGCAGCAGCCGGTCGCCGGGCTTGGACGCCGCCACGGCGCGCTGGAACTCCTCCCAAGAAGCGATGCGCCGGCCGTCGATCGCGACGAGCGTGTCCCCGGCGCGCAGGCCGGCTGCGGCCGCCGGGGATCCCGGCTGGACGTCTTCGAGCGTCCTGCTCGGCTCATAGGTGCCGAACGCCGAGAGCACGACGGTGAACACGAGCACGGCCGCCAGGATGTTCGCGACCACTCCGGCCGACAGCACGGCGATGCGCTTGGGCGTGGACAGGCCGCGGTACGTCTTCGCGCGGACGGCTGCGAGCATCTCGTCGGCCGGCGTGCTCGGGTCGAGGCCGGGCGCGAGCGTAAGCGTGTGCGTTTCGTCGCGAAGGACGGCTCCCCAGTCTTCGAGGACCGTCGCAATCGCCGACGCGCGTTCCTGATCCACGCCGAGCGCCCGGGCGAGCTCTCCGACAGTGGCCGACCCGCGAGACGCGATGACGCCGAGCGCCCCGGCGAGCAGCGGGTCCTCCTCGCCCGGCTCCATGCCGGCGATACGGACGTACCCCCCGAACGGGATCGCGGTGACGCCGTACGTCGTCTTCTTGCCGCGGAGCCGCAAAGCCGGGCCTGGAAGCCCGATCATGAACTCGTGCACGGTGACGCCGAACAGCCGGGCGACGAGGAAGTGCCCTCCCTCGTGGAGCACCACCAGTATCGAGAACGTGACGACGCCCCAGAACACGGCGTCGAGACCAGACAGAGCCATCGTCATCCTTTCGACCGGGATCTCGCGCTCATCACGAGCAAGCGGAGTGCCAGCGGCCTGCGTTCAGAGGATACCCTCGGCTTCCCGCCGAGCCCACGCGTCGACCTCCTCGATCTGCTTCAGTGAGCAGACGGGTGCGGCGCGGTGGCGCGACATCACGCTTTCGACGACGCGTGCGATGTCGTTGAACCCGATGCGCCCGTCCAAGAACCTCGCCACAGCCACTTCGTTCGCAGCGTTCATCACAGCCGGCATGGTGCCCCCGGCCTTCCCTGCCTCGAGGGCAAGGCCCAGGCATGGGAATGTCTCGTGGTCGGGCTCCTCGAAGTCGAGCCGGCCGAGCGCTGCGAAATCCACCGGGGCCACCGGCGCGTCCCATCGGTCGGGATAGCTCAGCGCGTATTGGATCGGGATGCGCATGTCGGTGGCGCCGAGGTGGGCCTTCACGCTGCCGTCGACGAACTCGACCATGGAGTGCACGCACGACTGAGGATGGATGACGACCTGGATAGCGTGGTACGGGACCCCGAAGAGGTGGTGCGCCTCGATGGCCTCGAGTCCCTTGTTCATGAGCGTCGCGGAGTCGATCGTGATCTTCGGCCCCATCGACCAGCGCGGGTGTGCGAGCGCTTGCTCGACGGTGACCCGGTCGAGCTCCGAGCGCCGCATCCCCCTGAACGGGCCGCCTGACGCCGTCAGCCAGACGCGCGCGATGCGGTCCCGCCGCTCTCCCTCGAGGCACTGGAAGATCGCGGAGTGCTCGCTGTCGACCGGCAAGAGCGCGCCATGGCTCTTCACGAGCGGCATGATGAGGTCGCCTCCGACGACGAGCGACTCCTTGTTCGCGAGCGCCAGGCGTTTGCCGGCTTGGAGGGCCTGCACGGTCGCCCGCAGTCCCGCCGCGCCTACCAGCGCATTGAGGACCAGGTCGACGTCCTCGCGGGCCGCGAGGTCTGCGACTCCGTCCGGTCCGGCGGCGACGGCCGTGCCGGGAACCGCGTCCCGCACGCGCTGCGCAGCGCGTGCGTCTGCGACTGCGAGGGCCTTCACGCCGAACGCGCGCGCCTGCTCGGCCAGCGCATCGGCGCTGCGATTGGCTGCGAGCGCGACGACGCGGACCCGGTCCGGGAAGCGGGACGCGACTTCGAGGGCCTGACGGCCGATCGAGCCGGTCGAGCCGAGGACCGCGACGCGGATCATCGCGCACCTGCCGCGAGCAGCGCGTAGTACACGACGGCCGCCACGACGATCATGCTGTCGAAGCGGTCGAGGAACCCGCCGTGCCCGGGGAGCAGCCGTCCGGAGTCTTTCACCTGCGCTTCGCGCTTGAGCCTCGACTCCGCCAGGTCGCCGAGCACCGCGGCGATCGAGGCGGCGATGCCGACGCCGACGGTCGCCGCGGGCGGAAGCCCCACGTCGGCCACCAGGCCGGTGACGACCCAGACAGCGGTCGTGAACAGCGTTCCGGCGGCGAAGCCCTCCCAGGACTTGGCGGGCGAGATCACCGGCGCCATCTTGTGGCGGCCGATGGTCGAGCCGACCAGGTACGCGAAGCTGTCGTTCGCCCAGACGCTGACCACGGTGGCGAGGACGAGCTCGGTACCCGCGTCCAGCTGCCTGATCAAGACGAGGTGCGACAGAAGGAAGCCGACGTACGCTGCGCCGAACACCGTCGCCGCGGTGTCCGAGGCCCGGACCTGGCGGAATGCCAGATGCCAGGCCAACGACGCGATGATGAGCGCTCCGAACGCCGCGCCGAGCCCTGCGAGCCCTCTTGCGGCCGCGGCGAAGGGCATGACGACGGCGGCGGCGATGCCGAACACCTCGTTCGGAAGACGGTGCTCGGTGCGGAGTATCGCGAACAGCTCTGCGGCAGCGAGCGAGCCGATAGCGGCGACGAGGGCAGCGATGCCATAGGGGCCGCCGAGGAAGATGGCGGCGAAGAAGGCCGCGCCGATCGCCAGCGCGGACGCGGTCCTGACCCAGAAGTCGGTGAGCGGGCGCCGCCCGGCCACGCTAGAGCCCCCCGAACCGTCGCCGCCGGTGCTGGTAATCGACGACGGCCTTCAGCAGGTGGTGGCGGTCGAAGTCCGGCCACAGCGTCGACGTCACCCACAGCTCGCTGTACGCGATCTGCCACAGAAGGAAGTTGGAGACGCGCAGCTCACCGCTGGTCCGGATGAGCAAGTCGGGATCCGGAAGATCGGGGGCGTACAGCCGTGAGCGGACGGTGTCCTCGTCGATAGAAGCTGGGTCGAGTCGGCCGGCAGCGGCGTCGGCCGCTATGGCCCGGACGGCGTCGACGATCTCCTGCCGTCCGCCGTAGTTCAGCGCGACGACGTACGTCAGGCGCTTGTTGTCCGCAGTGTCGCGCTCGGCGCGCTCGAATGCCTGGGCCGTGCGAGGCGGCAGCCCTTCCCGCCTGCCGATCACCACGACTCGGACGCCGAGGTCTTGCAGCGTGCGCAGCTCCTGCTCCAGGACCTCGACGAACAGGTCCATCAGGTGCTCGACTTCGCTGCGCGGCCGGCGCCAGTTCTCGCTCGAGAAGGAGTAGACCGTCAGGACCTCGATGCCGAGCTCCAGGGCGGCCAGTATGGTCTCGCGGATCGCTTTGACGCCGGCCCGGTGGCCAGCGGCGCGCGGCAGCCCGCGCTTCGTCGCCCACCGGCCGTTCCCGTCCATGATGATCGCCACGTGGCGCGGGACGCGGTCGAGCTCGAGCTCCTCGAGCAGCTCGCGGTCGCGCTTGGCCGAGAAGAACGCTTCGATGGCGGCACGGTCGGGCACGCCGTCAGACCTCCATGATCTCCTGCTCCTTGCGCTTCAAGAGCTCGTCGATCTCCTTGATGTGGGCGTCGGTCTCTCTCTGGACCTCCGCCTCGAGACGCCGCAGCTCGTCTTGGGAGATCTCGCCGTCCTTCTCCTGGCGCTTGAGCCGGTCGTTGATGTCCCGGCGGATGTTCCTGACCGCGACGCGGGCCTCCTCGGCGTAGTGCCGGCACAGCTTGACGAGCTCCCGCCTGCGCTCTTCCGTGAGCGGCGGGAACGGGAGCCGGATGACCTGCCCGTCGTTGGACGGCGTCAACCCGAGATCCGAGGCGAGGATCGCCTTCTCGATCGCGTTGATGGCGCTGCGGTCGTACGGCGTGATGACGAGCATCTGCGGCTCGGGCACGCTCACCGACGCGATCTGGTTGAGCGGCGTGGGCACGCCGTAGTACTCGACCGTGACCTTCTCGAGGATGGCTCCCGAGGCCCTGCCGGTGCGCACGCCGGCGAACTCGTGCGCAAGCGCCGCGACGGCCTTGCGCATGTGGTCCTTGGCTTCGTTCAGATCCTTGACTGACATCTACGAACCTCCTCGGACGAGAGTGCCGACGCGTTCTCCGTTCACTGCCCGCTCGATGTTGCCGGGCCGCTTCACGTCGAAGACGATGATCGGCAGGTGGTTGTCCATGCACAGCGAGATCGCCGTGTTGTCCATGACGCGCAGTCCGCGGTTGAGGACCTCGATGTACTCCAGCTCGTCGAAGCGCACGGCGTGCGGGTTGGTGACGGGGTCGTCGTCGTACACGCCATCGACTTTGGTGGCCTTCATGATGCACTCCGCGCCGATCTCGAGCGCGCGCAGGGCGGCAGTGGTGTCCGTCGTGAAGTACGGGTTGCCTGTCCCTGCGGCGAAGATGACCACCCTGCCCTTCTCGAGGTGACGGATGGCCCGACGGCGGATGTACGGCTCGGCCACGGCCTGCATCTCGATGGCCGACATGACTCGCGTGAAGACGCCGTGCCGCTCCAGCGCGTCTTGCAGCGCGAGCGCGTTCATGACGGTCGCAAGCATGCCCATGTAGTCCGCCTGAGCGCGATCCATCCCCTTCGCGGATGCGGCGAGCCCGCGGAAGATGTTCCCGCCGCCCACGACGATGGCGATCTCCACGCCGGACTCGTTCAGCGGCTTGATCTGCGACGCGAGCGACTCCAGTACGGCTGGGTCGATGCCGTACGACCCGTCCCCCATGAGCGCTTCACCCGAGAGCTTGAGCAGCACGCGACGGTAACGGTGTCCGGACATCGTCCTCCTTTGCTCCGGAACGGGCGCGGTCACAGCGATTCTAGAACAACGAGGCGACGCGTGCGCCGCCTCGTTGCCAGCAGGTCATGCAGGACTCGTCAGCAGCTTGCGGGCTGCGCCTCGCTCGTCTCCCCGAGCTGGAAGCGCTCGAAGGCGACGATGCGCACCGCGTCGCCGAGCTCCTTGGAGACGCGAGCGACGAGGTCGGAGACGGAGATGTCCGGGTCCTTCACGAAGGCCTGCTCCAGGAGGCAGACCTCCTTGTAGAACTTCTGCAGGCGTCCCTCGGCGATCTTCTGCTGGATCTGCTCCGGCTTTCCGGACTCGGCTGCTTGCGCCCGGTAGATCGCGAGCTCGTGCTCGACGACGTCGGCAGGCACCTCTTCGCGCGAGACGGCGATCGGCGACGCGGCTGCCACCTGCATGGCGATGTCCTTGAGCAGCGTCGCAAGAGCGTCCGCAGACGCGGTCTCCGGCTTCTCGAAGGAGGCTTCGACGAGGACGCCGATCTTGCCGCCCATGTGGATGTAGCTGGCGATGGCGCCTGCCCCAGCGACCTGGCGGCGCGTGAAGCGCGCGACGTTCATGTTCTCGCCGAGCTTGCCGACGGCCTCACCGAGGACTTCCTGGACCGTGTGCTCGCGGCCGGTGAAGGTCTGGGACTTCAAGGTCTCGACGTCGGCCGGCGCGGCGGCCGCGATGTGAGCGGCGAGGTCGTTGACGAAGGCCAGGAAGTCGGCGTTGCGCGCGACGAAGTCGGTCTCGCAGTTGACCTCGACGAGGACGCCGACCTGCTTGTCGTCGCTGACGTAGGCGGCGACCACGCCTTCGTTGGTGGCGCGGCCCGCTTTCTTCTGCAGCGCAGCGAGCCCCTTGGTGCGGAGGATGTCGACGGCCTTGTCCATGTCGCCGCCCGCCTCCGTGAGCGCCTTCTTGCAGTCCATCATGCCGGCGCCCGTCATCTCGCGGAGCTCTTGCACCATGCGTGCGGTTATCTCCATGGGATCCTCCTCGATCCGTTCCAGCGGTCTTCGCGGCCTACGGTCACTCTTCCTCGAAGCCTTCGGCGTCGTCGTCGACGGCCGCCTCTTCGTCGGCTTCGGGCTCGCCGGGCTCCTCCTCCGCCATGGCTATCTCAGCAGAAGTTGCAAGAGCGGGCGATCCGGTCGGCTCGACCGCCATGCCGGCGGCGGCGCGGCCATCGATGACGGCGTCGGCGATCACGCTCGTGATCAGTGCGATGGAGCGGATGGCGTCGTCGTTGCCGGGGATGACGTAGTCGACCTCGTCCGGGTCCGCGTTCGTGTCGATGAGACCGATGAGCGGGATGCCGAGCCGGCGCGCTTCCGCGACCGCGATGGCCTCTCGCTTGGTGTCGACCACGTAGACCGCGGCCGGAAGGCTGGTCATCTCCCGGATCCCGCCCAGGTTCCGCACCAGCTTCTCGCGCTCGGCACGCAGCTTCAGCGCCTCCTTCTTCGGCAGCGCCGCCATCGAGCCGTCCTCTTCCATCCGCTCGAGCTCGTTCAGACGCGCGATGCGCTTCTGGATGGTCGCGAAGTTGGTGAGCATCCCGCCGAGCCAGCGGTAGTTCACGTACGGCATCCCGCAGCGCTGGGCGTGCTCGGCGATCGTCTCCTGGGCCTGCTTCTTCGTGCCGACGAACAGGACGGTCCCGCCTCGGGCCGCCAAGTCACGGACGAAACGGTAGGTGGCGTCGATCTCGAGCAGGGTGCGCTTCAAGTCGATGATGTAGATCCCGTTGCGCTCCGTGAAGATGTACGGGCGCATCTTCGGGTTCCACCGGCGCGTCTGGTGCCCGAAGTGGACGCCAGACTCCAAGAGCGAGCGCATCGATACCTTGGCCATTGCTGCCTCCTCGGTTGTCTCCTCCGCCTGCGTCATCTCAGAGCGGGACCGCTGCGCGGCACCCCCCGCACCGATCGGCAGGCGTGCGTGGTCTGAAGCCGGGACAGGTTACCACAAGTCCTGACGGAGAGGAAGCGCGCCTTAGAACTCCCGGGCGCACATCGGGCAGATGACGTGCGCGTCGTACCACCCGTCCCGGTCCGGCTGCGGGATGAGCTCCATGACGAGCTCGACCTCGCACGCCGGACACCAGAAGCGGCGCGGCAAGCGAGCCTCGGCGATGAAGCAGTCGGCGTCCGCCTGGCGGTCCCGCACCAGGAGCTTGTACGACTTCTGTTGCACGCACGATGCTCCGAGGTGCTCCAGGACGAGGCGGATCTTCTCGACGACCTCGGCCGGTTTCGCCTGGTTCTTGATCAGGTAGTCGGCCGCTCCGAGCTCGATGGCGCGCTCGACCGAGGACTCCTCGCCCAGGTTCGTCAGCACGATCACGGGGATGCCGGCAAGGCGCGGGTCGGCCTTCATCGTCTCGAGGACTTCCAAGCCGCCCATCCTCGGCATGATCAGGTCGAGCAGCACGAGGTCGACCGGCGCGGCGCGCATCTGCTGGATGGCTTCAAGCCCGTCGGAGGCGGTCAAGACCGAGTACCCCTCTTGGGCCAGCCGGTCGTGGTAGATGCGGCGGAGCAGCTCCGTGTCTTCGACGACCAGGACGCGCTCGTTCGGCATCGGATCCCTTTCCTCTAGGGGGTCGGTGCGAGTCCCTGGGCAGCACGCACTCTCGCACGCAGCCGCAAGACGGCCTTGGTGTGCAGCTGGCTGACCCGGGACTCGGTGACTCCAAGGATGGTGCCGATCTCCTTCAGTGTCAAACCCTCGTAGTAGTAGAGCGTGATGACGGCCCGCTCACGCTCAGGGAGGCGGTCGATCGCGTCTGCGAGTATCTGGCGGAGCTCCTTGCTCTCGTAGACCTCGACGGGGTCTTCCGCTCGGTGGTCGCGGATCTGAGCTGCGCCTTGGCCAGAGCGCTCTTCACGGTCCTGGCTTCCCGACCACAGCTCCTCGAATGAGACGACGGACGTGTACGCGAGGCGGGCCAGGAGGTCGTCGAGCTCCCGGAGCGAGATGCCGAGCTCGGCTGCGACTTCCGCGTCGGTCGGCACGCGCTTGAGCCGGTTCTCAAGCGTGATGTAGGCGTTCTCGATGTCCCGGGCGCGGGCCCGTACCGAGCGCGGCACCCAGTCGAGCGCGCGAAGCTCGTCGATGATCGCGCCTTTGATGCGTGCTATGGCGTAGGTCTCGAACTTGATGCCGCGGTCCGGCTCGAACTTGTCGATGGCGTCGATGAGGCCGAAGACGCCGTACGAGATGAGGTCTGCGGTGTCGACCGTCTGGGGCAGGTTGGACGACAGACGGCCGGCGACGTACTTGACCAGGGGCGAGTAGTTGATGATGAGCCGTTCCCGGGCTTCGGGATCGCCCGTTTGTTTGTATGCAGCCCAGCAGCGCTCGATGTCGCTCAAGGGTTGCTGCTTCATCCAGGACGCCCCTCCTGTGCGCTGCGCGGGTGCGCGCGTTCGTGCACTTCGCGCAGCCGCCGTATGCTCACGTGAGTATAAATCTGGGTCGTCGACAGGGCAATGTGGCCGAGGAGCTCTTGCACCGTGCGCAGGTCCGCGCCGGACTCCAGCAGGTGCGTCGCGAACGCATGGCGGATGCCGTGGGGCGTCAAGCCGAGATCGCGCGCGAGCGGATCGAGGTATCGGTCCAGCATGCGGCGGATGCTGTTGGTTGAGAACCGGTGACCGCGGCGCCCCACGAACAGCGCGTCTTGCGCCGCGCCTTTGACGAGCGCGGGACGCGCGTCGCGCAGGTATGCGCGAAGGACGTCGACGGCAAGGCGATGCAAAGGGACGATCCGCTCGCGGGATCCCTTCCCGAAGAGGCGGACCTGCCCCGAAGCGAGGTCGACGTCGGAGACGTCGAGGCCGGAGATCTCCGAAACGCGCGCGCCCGTGGCGTACGCAAGCTCGAGGATCGCTCTGTCTCTCAGGCCGATGGGGGTGGCTGTATCGGGGGCGTCGAGGATGCGCCCTATCAGGTCAGGCGGCACGGTCGGCGGGAGCCGGGCCGGGAGCTGCACGGACGGCATCGCCGCGGCCGGGTCGTGCGCTGCGGCTCCGGCCTCCACGAGGTATGCGTAGAACGAGCGAAGCGCTGACTGCTTGCGCGCGATCGTGCTCTTGGCGTAGCGAGCAGCCGCGAGCTCAGCGAGGTACCGGCGGAGGTCGGTCCGGCGGACTTCTGTCACGGCGAGGCGGTTGCGCTCGGACCAGTCAAGGAACTGCGCGAGGTCCGTGGCGTACGAACGGAGGGTCGCGGGAGAAAGGTTCCGGACCGTGCGCAGGTGCTCGAGGAAACCGTCGAGCAAGGCGTTGTCGGACCGGCCGGTCATCGCGCCTCCGTCGCTCCAGACGCCGCTGCTGCAGCGCGGGTGGCTGCGCGTCCGGGCTCCAAGAGGTCTCCGTGACGGTCGCACCACGCTCGCAGGTCGGCGTCGGCGCGCTGTGCGAAAGCCGCCTTGCGTGCGCGCTTGTCGCGTATCGGGCTGTCCAGCGGCGGAAGCAGGCCGAGGTTCACGTGCATGGGCTGATACGGGCGCGTCAGCGGATCGGTCGCGTATGCGATGAGCGAGCCGAGCGCGGTGGTGCGAGGCAGCGGCTCGGGGGGTGCGTCGTGGACGATCTCGTGGGCGAGCACGAGTGCGGCCCACAGCCCGCTGGCCGCGGCTTCGAGGTAGCCTTCGGTGCCCGTGAGCTGGCCTGCGAGCCGCACGTCGTCTGCGCGCTTCACGGCAAGCCGCTGATCCAGCACGCGCGGGCTGTCCACGTAGGTGTTCCGGTGCATCACGCCGAAGCGGAGGAACTCGGCTGACTCCAGCCCCGGCACAAGCCTGAACACCCGCGATTGTTCAGGGAACGTGAGGTTCGTCTGGCACCCGACGAGGTTGTACATCGTCGCTTCGCGGTTCTCCGGGCGCAGCTGGAGCACGGCCCACGGCCTTCTGCCCGTGCGCGGGTCCGTCAGCCCGACCGGCTTGAAGGGCCCGTAGCGCAGCGCGTCGCGCCCCCTGCGCGCGATCTCCTCAACGGGTTGGCAGGCGGCGAACAGCTCGTCCGGCTCGAACTCTTTGCGGAGGATCCTCTCCGCGGCCAGCAACGCGTCGACGAAGCGCTCGTACTGCTCCCGGTCGAAGGGGCAGTTGAGGTAGTCGGCCCCCTCTCCCTTCCCGTAGCGGCTTTGTGCGAAGGCGACGCTCCTGTCGATGCTCGCTGCGTCGACGATCGGGGCGGCCGCGTCGAAGAAGGACAAGTACTCTGCGCCAAGCAGGCGCTGAAGGTCTGCCGACAGCGCTTCTGATGTGAGCGGCCCCGTCGCCACGATCACCGGCGTGCCGCGCGGAACGACGCGGGCCTCATCAGTCACGATCCGGATGCGGGGGTGTCCCCGGAGCAGCTCCGTCACTGCCGAAGAGAATCTCCCACGGTCGACGGCAAGCGCGGACCCGGCAGGGACCGCCTGCGTGCGCGCAACGGCGAGCACGATGCTTCCGAGCGCTTCCAGCTCGGCTTTCAGCATCCCAGGAGCGGTGGTCGGATCGGTGCTCTTGAACGAGTTCGAGCACACGAGCTCCGCGAACCAGCCCGTCGTGTGGGCGGGGGTCGTCGTGGACGGACGCATCTCGATGAGCTCGACGTCGATCCCCCGACAGGCGAGCTGCCACGCGGCTTCCGAGCCTGCGAGCCCAGCGCCTATGACGATGGCTCGTGGCATACGGCGGGTGCCTTCCGGAGCGGATTCGGGCTGAAGTCCATGCGAGCATTCTATCCCCCGCACGGTCGTGACGCGTAGCAGTACTGGCCATCTGCGGTCCTCCGGACTGTGCCTTCGATCTCGAGCATCGCGAGCTCGCGAGCGATCTCGCGGGCCGTTCGTCCGAGGGCCTGCGCAAGCGCCTCCGCCGTCATCGGGCGAGCTGCAAGGGCTGCAGCGAGCGCGCTGTCCGGGGCGGTGTGCCGCTCCATGGTGCCGGAGGAGGCGCCGGGGTCGAGCAGGCCGCAGCGCTCGAGGGCGGTGGCCAAGTCCTCGACATCGGCGACCACTCCGGCTCCGTCGCGTATCAGGCGGTTCGTCCCCTGGGAGCACGGCGACAGGATGGATCCGGGTACAGCCAACACTTCGGTTCCCGTCTGCAGCGCGTGGTCGGCCGTGCTGAAGGTGCCGCTCGGCAGCGAGGCCTCCACGACGAGCAGTGCGTGGGTGAGACCGGCGATGATGCGGTTGCGTGCCGGGAATGTCCAGCGCGCCGGCGGAGCGCCCCAAGGCAGCTCCGAGACCACCAGGTGGTCACGGCGCATCGTCCGAAGGAGGGGCCGCGCGCTCGGAGGATAGTCGAGGTCCGCACCGCATCCGAGGACGGCGACCGTCCTGCCGCCCGCCTCGATGGCGGCCCGGTGCGCTGACTGGTCGCACCCGACTGCTGCACCAGAGATGATCGGCACCCCTCTGCTCGCGGCCCATCCGGCAAGCAGTGCGGTGCATTCCCGGCCGTAGGGCGTCTGACGCCGAGAGCCGACCACGGCAAGCCCCGCCGTCAGCAGAGAGGGATCTCCGATGCAGTAGAGCGCTTCGGGAGGGTTGTCCAACCTGAGCAGCTGCCGCGGATAGGCGCTGTCGTCCTTGAGGATCACGAAGCGGTCGGGCGGGCTCATGACGGGTGCTCCTCGATGCGGTACGACAGAGCTTCGAGGAGGTGCTCTTCAGACACGCCAAGGGATTGCTCGAGGTCGGCGATGGTCCGAGCGGTCCGCAGCACGCGAGCGATGCCGCGCCCTGAGAGGTGATGCGTGCGTGCGGCCCGTTCGAGGAGACGCAGCGATGGATCGGTCAGACGGCACGCTTGCAGGAGCCTGCGACCTGCGAGCTGCGACGACAGCGCGCCGCGCGTGCTTTCTGCGTGCCGGCGGGCGGCGATGACGCGCTCTCGGACGGCGGCGCTGGTCTCCCCCGCTTCAGCCGCCACGATCGCGCGCGGGTCAGGCCGGTCGACGCGCACCACCAGGTCCATCCGGTCCATCAGCGGTCCGCCGATGCGTGCCTGGTATCGAGCGACCGCCGTTTCGGTGCACGTGCAGGTCCGCTCGCGGTCTCCTGCGAATCCGCACGGACACGGATTCATGGCGGCGACGAGCGTGAACCGTGCGGGGAAGGTCAGCCGTCCTTCGGCACGGACCAGCGTGACGGCGCCCTCTTCGAGAGGACCGCGCAACGCCTGAAGGGCGGACGGAGCGAACTGAGGCATCTCGTCCAAGAAGAGCACGCCGTTGTGCGCGAGACTCATCTCGCCGGGGCGCGGCGGTGTGCCGCCTCCTGTCAGCCCAGCCACCGAGCACGAGTGGTGGGGCGCCCGGAACGGCCGCGTCCCGTCCAGGACGGGCCGCTCGTCAAGCCCGCTCACGGAGTAGACGAGCGCCGTCTCGAGCCGTTCGGCGTCAGACAGCGGCGGCAGTATGCCCGGCATACGGCGAGCCAGCATGGTCTTGCCGGATCCTGGCGGTCCGACCATGAGGAGGTTGTGGCCTCCTGCTGCGGCTATCTCCATCGCCCGTCTAGCGGCTTGCTGGCCATTGACCTCGCACAGGTCAGGGACAGCCGCCGATGCGCGGCGCTGCTTCGGCGGTCCTGGCAGGGCGCCGTCGCCGCCGTTCCTGAGCTCCCGGAGGTCTTTGAGAGTCCTGCACGGCGTGCCGCCGGCTGCCTCGGCCGCGTCTGCAGCTTCCGGCGGCCCGAGGAGCTCCAGGCCGTTCCGGGCCGCAGCGATGGCGTACGCCAACAACCCGTGCACGGGCCTGACGGAGCCGTCGAGTCCAAGCTCGCCGACAGCGATGCAGCCTGCCGCGCGCTCTGGAGGCAGCTGCCCGGTCGCTGCGAGCACCGCGAGCGCGATGGGGAGGTCGAACCCGGTCCCGTGCTTGCGGAGCAGCGCCGGAGCCAGATTGACGAGGATCCTGCAGTTCGGGAACTCGAAACCGGCCGACCGGACGGCGCTGCGGACCCGGTCCCGTGACTCTTGGAGCGCCGCGTCGGGAAGACCGACGATCCCGAACGAGGGCAGGCCGCTGGCCACGTCCGCCTGCACCTCGACGAGGAACGCCTCGACCCCCTGAAGGGACGCCGTGGTCACGCACGCCTGCATCAGGCCTCCACGGTGAACGCATCACGCAGGTGGCGAAGCAGCGCCCTGTCTTCGGAGAGCACCCGCAAGGTGACGACGTCGAACCGGATGCGTTGCGGTGACAGGCCGCGCGAGGCCACGTACGCTCGGGCGACGCGCGATATGCGGCGCTGCTTCGCGGGAGTCACGGACTCCTCCGGGGTCCCGGCGCGCGCGCTCCGGCGCGTCTTGACCTCCACGATGACGAGGTCCTCGCCGTCGAGGGCGACGATGTCCGCTTCACCCGCCGGGCAGCGCCAGTTGCGCTCGACCACGGTCATCCCGACCCGTTCCAGGAACGCTGCGGCGGCGTCTTCCCCGCGCCGCGCGAGCTCCTGCTTGTCCATCGCGACCACCTCCTGGCGGCACGATGGCACACGGGCCTTACCGGTCTCGAATCCCGGCCTTACCGCGCCATCCTCCCGTGCCGGCCAGGCGCGGCTTCAGAAGAGCCTGCGCTGCGAGCACGGCGCGAACGAGCGCCGATGGATCTCGCACGGGCCGAGACGCTCGATGGCAGCGAGGTGGTCGGGAGTGCCGTATCCCTTGTGGGTCGCGAATCCGTACCCAGGGAACTCGTGGTCGAGTTCGGCCATGAGCCCGTCACGCGCGACCTTGGCCACGATGGAGGCAGCGGCGACGGCGGCGACGAGCGAGTCGCCGCGGACGACGGCGTGCGATTCGACGCCGAGGTCGACCGGTAGGCCATCGACCACCACCGCATGCGGGCGCACTGCGAGCGCGGCCACGGCTTCGAGCATGGCGCGTCGCGTCGCTTCGGCGATGCCGAGCGCGTCGATGACCCCAGGAGGGACGTGGGCGACGGCCACGGCCGCTGCGCTCGCGCGGATGACGGAGTCCACGCGAGCGCGCTGCCTGGGAGTCAGCGTCTTGGAGTCCGCAAGCCCAGGGATGTCCGCGCCGGCGTCGAGAAGCACGGCCGCGGCAGTGACGGGACCGGCCAGGGCCCCCCGTCCGACCTCGTCCACGCCCGCGACGAGACAACCGGGATCGAGCCCGAAGGTCTCGTACGGGTCTATGAACCCCGCGGTTGGGTCGCGGGGGCAGCGCGGCCGCTCAGCGCGCGGCATCAGACCTCCCGAAGGCGTCGACGGCGAGGCGGTTGAAGCCTCCGACGGGAGTATAGCCCTGAAGACGCGAAGGCCGCCTCTCGGGCGGCCTTCGGACGGTGCGTGCGTGACTACCGGCGCTCCTTGATGCGAGCGGCCTTGCCGACCTTGTCCCGCAGGTAGTAGAGCTTCGAGCGCCGCACCTTGCCGCGGGAGATGACCTCGAGCTTCACGATCTTCGGCGAGTGCACGGGGAAGGTGCGCTCGACGCCGACCGCGAACGAGACCTTGCGAACGGTGAAGGTCTCGCGGGCGCCGGAGCCGTGGCGGCGGATCACCACGCCTTGGAAGGGCTGCACGCGCTCGCGGTTGCCCTCGACGACCTTGTAGCTGACTTTCACGGTGTCGCCGACGCCGAACTCTGGGATGTCGTCACGCATCTGCTGCGCTTCGATCGCGCGGATCCTGTTCATGTCCGTCCTGTTCCTGGGTAGCGTTCCGTCCGGTCTGAAGACACGGCAGCACAGTATAGACCAGCGGTTCTCGCAGGCGCAACGGTCGGCCCATGCCCTCGCCGGGCATGGGCCGATAGTCGCTCAGAGCTTCTCGAGACGGTCGAGCGGCCAGATGCGGAGGACGGCCTTGCCGTGCACGGAACGCATCGGCACCGGGCCGAACGAGCGCGAGTCGGTGCTGTTCGGCCGGTTGTCCCCCATCACCCAGACGTATCCTTCGGGGATCGTGAGCGGGAGCGGCACCGGCCCGGGCTCTGTCCGCTTGCCGTGCGTGTACGGCTCGTCCAGCCGCTTGCCGTCCACGATCACCGATCCGTCCTCGATGTCTATCGTCTGGCCTTCCACAGCGATGACCCGCTTGATGAGGGTCGGGACGTTGCCGGTCGGGTCGTCGAGTACGACGATGTCGCCGGGCTTGGGCTTCTCGAACCGGTAGATGAACTTGTTCGCGAGCACCCGCTCTTCGATCTCGATCGTCGGGATCATGGATCCCGACGGGATGACGTACGGCTGGACGACGTAGGTCCTCACCACAGTGGCGAGCCCGAAGGCGATGGCCACCATGACGATGAGCTCGAACAGCCAGCGTCCGAAGGACTGGTGGCCGGCGTCCTCGCCGGCTCCGGAGGCATCGTGCTCCGCGACGTCCGCGGGTGGCAGCGTTGCAGCCTCTCCATCGGCCGGCACGTCTTCGATCGGCAGGCCAGCGTCATCCGTCACTGCCGGGCTCCTTCCTTTCGTCGTCGCGTTCTGCGATCACGCGGGCGGCGTACGCACGCTCGTCTTCCGTCAAGTCGGCCTTCTCCAGCAGGTCCGGGCGGCGCAGGGCGGTCCGCCGAATCGCTTCGAGACGGCGCCACTGGGCGATCTTCTTGTGGTCCCCGCTCAAGAGGACCGCCGGCACCTCGCGCCCTTCGAACGACGCCGGCCGCGTGTACTGAGGATACTCGAGCAGCCCCCACGAGAAGGACTCTTCTTCGGCCGACGAGGGGCTTGCGAGCACGCCCGGTTGCAGGCGGGTGACCGCGTCGACGATGACCATCGCGGGCAGCTCTCCCCCTGTGAGCACGTAGTCGCCGATCGAGACCTCGAGGTCGACGATCTCCCGGACCCGCTCGTCGACTCCCTCGTACCGTCCGCACAGGATGAGCAGGCGTTCCTTGGCTGCGAGCTCCTCGACGAGCCGCTGGTCCAGCCTCCTGCCTTGAGGGCAGGTGAGCACCACGAACGGGACACGAGGGTCGGCCTCCGTGACCGCGCGCACCGCACGGAAGAGCGGCTCCGGTTTCATGACCATCCCGTGGCCGCCGCCGAAGGGATAGTCGTCGGTCGTGCGGTGCTTGTCGTCCGTCCACTGGCGCAGGTCGTGCACCCGGAACTCGACGGCCCCCTTCTGCTGGGCGATGCCGAGCATCGACGACGCAAGCACAGGCTCGAACACGTCGGGGAATATGGAGACGATGTCTATCCGCATGTCTGCTCTTCGTCGATCAGGCCCGGCAGCAGCCGCACGAGCGCGGTCCGGGCATCCGTGTCGAGGCGCAGCACCACGTCAGGGATCGCCGGCACGAGGACTTCGCCGAACGGGCCGTTCACGACCCACACGTCGTTCGCACCCGTGACGATCACGTCGGCGATCTCTCCCAGGCGTCCGCGCGTCTCGTCGATGACTGCGAAGCCGAGAAGGTCTTCGATGCCGTGGACGGCGGACTCTGGCAGCAGGTCGGTTTGCGCCAACAAGAGCGCGCCGACGAGCTTGCTGGCCGTCGCCACGTCGCAGACCTCGTGGAACGTCACGACGGACCCTCCCTCTGTGCGGCCAGGCCGGACGCTTTGCACGTGCAGCGGCCGAGGGACCCATCGTGGCGGGACCGGCCAGAGCGGCAGACCTTCGACGGCGGCGGCGAGCTCGGGTCCGACGAGCGACGTCACTGCGACCGCGCCGTCCAGGCCGCGCGTCTTGACGACTCTCGCGACGGCGGTGAACGGCGAAGCGTCCATCGCGCTAGTCCAGCACCTCGACGGTCGCGTCGGTGCCGGCGAGCGACGCTGCGGCGCGCACGAGCGTGCGGACGGCCTTGATGACGCGTCCCTGCCGCCCGATCACCTTGCCTGTGTCCTCTGGGTTGGTGGCCACCTCGTAGACGATGCCGTGCTCACCGTCGCGCTTCGTGATGCGCACGTCCTCGGGGTGGTCGACCAGCGAGGAGATCAGGTACGAGACCAGCCCGTCGATGTCGACCGACGATGGCATGCGCTACTCGGCCTCCGCAGCGGGAGCTTCGGCTTCCTCCGCCGCGGCCTCCTCGGAGGCCTCAGGCGCCGCCTCCTCGGCAGGCGTCTCCTCTGCCGCCTTCTCTGCCTTCGCCGCAGCCTTGGCCGAAGGCTGCTGCTCCTTCGGCTGGTACTGCTTCTCGCCGCGCGCGATCGCGATCAGCTTCGCAGCGGTCTCGGTCGGCAGGGCCCCCTTCGCAAGCCATGCGTCGACCTTCTCGAGGTCAAGCTCGACGGTAGACGGCTTGGTGCGCGGGTTGTAGCGTCCGAGGATCTCGATGAAGCGGCCATCGCGCGGCGCGCGAGAATCGGCAGCGACGACGCGGTAGAACGGAGCCTTCTTCGCGCCTGCACGAGCGAGACGGATCTTGACAGCCAACAGTTCACCTCCGTGTCAAGCGGCACAGCCGCCTTCTGTGGACAAGAGCAGCGACCAATGATACGACACGCCTCCAGGGCGGTCAAAGACGCGAACGCACGACCCTGGCTCGCGATCTCAGCCGGGAAAACCCCACGGCCCTGGCAAGCGGACGCCCCGGCGGCCCTTCTTGCCCTGGGGTTGCAGCGCGGCCAGCCGCTTCATCAGGCGCTGGGCCTCGGCGTACTGCTTGAGCACCTGGTTGACCTCGAACACGCTGACGCCTGCTCCGGCCGCGATGCGCTGGCGGCGTGAGCCGTTGATGATGGATGGCTTCGCCCGTTCGGCTTTCGTCATCGAGGTGATGATAGCCTCGGTCCGCTTGAGCGCGCCCTCGTCGACCTCGAAGTCCTTCGGCAGCTTCGCGGCTCCAGGGAGCATCCGCAGCACGTCCTTGAGCGGTCCCATCTTCTTGACGGAGCGCAGTTGGTCGAGGAAGTCGTCGAGGGTGAACGTCCCCGCTTTCAGGCGCTCCTCGGCTTTGCGAGCGGTCTCCTCGTCGAAGGCCGCCTGCGCCTTGTCGATGAGCCCGATCACGTCGCCCATGCCGAGGATGCGTCTGGCCATGGCGTCCGGCCGGAACGGCTCAAGCGCGTCGAGGCGCTCGCCGACGCTGGCGAACACGATCGGCTTTCCGGTGACGGCGCGAACCGACAACGCTGCGCCGCCGCGCGCGTCGCCGTCCAGCTTGGTGACGATCACGCCGTCGAACGGGACGCGCTCAGCGAACGCGCTGGCCGCGTTCACAGCGTCCTGGCCGGTCATGGCGTCTACCACCATGAGGACGGCATCGGGCGTCACGGCCTGGATGATGCGGGCCGCCTCGTCCATCATCGCTTCGTCGACGTGCAGTCGGCCCGCGGTGTCGACGATGACGAGGTCGCGGAGCCGGTCTTTGGCGACGCGCAACGACTCCCGCGCGATGTCGACGGGGTCGGCCCCGTCGTGACGGTGCACGGGAACGCCGATCTCCGCCCCCAGGGTCTCCAGCTGGTCGGCCGCTGCCGGACGGTAGACGTCGGCGGCCACGAGCAGCGGGTGGCGGCCCTTGGACTTGTAGTACGACGCGAGCTTGGCCGCGGCGGTCGTCTTGCCCGACCCTTGAAGGCCGACGAGCACGATGACGTTCGGGATGCGGCCAGACAGGGGGATGTCGGCGCGAGCGCCTCCCAGGAGCGCTGTGAGCTCCTCCAGCACGATCTTGACCACCATCTGGCCCGGAGTCAGGCTCGAGAGGACGTCTTTCCCCACCGCGCGTTCGCGCACGCGAGCCAAGAACTCCTTCACGACTTTGAAGTTCACGTCCGCTTCGAGCAGAGCGAGGCGCACCTCCCGCAGCGCTGCGTCGACGTCGGCTTCGGTGAGCGCGCCGCGGTTGGTGAGGCGGCTGAAGATGGCGGTGAGCCTATCAGTCAGATTCTGGAACACTTGGCGTTCCTCCGGGTGTCACGAGGGCGCGCCGACGAGCGCGCGGGCGAACTCGCGGGCGTCGAACGAGTGCATGTCGTCGACGCCTTCGCCGACGCCGATGCGCACGACGGGCAGACCGAGCTCTCTCGCGACGGCGACGACGATGCCGCCTTTCGCGGTCCCGTCGAGCTTCGTGAGCACCACGCCGTCCAGGCCGAGGGCTGCGTGGAACTCGCGGGCCTGCTGGAGCGCGTTCTGCCCCGCGGTGGCGTCGAGGACCAACAGCGACCGGACCGGCGCGGCGCTGCGTTTCCGGACGACGCGGTCGACCTTCTTGAGCTCTTCCATCAGGTCTTTGGAGGTGTGGAGCCGGCCGGCCGTGTCGACGAGCACGAGGTCGGCTCCTGCTTCCATGCCGTGGGCGACGGCGTCGAAGGCGACTGCCGCAGGATCCGCGCCGCGCTCACGCTCCACGACGTGTGCGCCGGCGCGGCCGGCCCACACCCTGAGCTGCTCGATCGCGGCGGCGCGGTACGTGTCTGCGGAGCCGATGACGACCGTCCTGCCGGCGGCCCTGGCTTCAGCGGCCAGCTTGCCGGCCGTCGTGGTCTTGCCGCTCCCGTTCACGCCCACGAGAAGCACGACCGCGGGAAGGTCGTCGAGCGGGTCGTCCACTGGCTGCGGGAACTCCTGCGCGACCAGATCGACGAGCAGGTCCAAGGCGGCCTCCGGCTCGCGCACCCGCTCGCGCCGGACCGCTTGGCGCAGGTTCCCGACGATCTCGGCGGCCGCCGTCGCGCCGACGTCGGCAAGCACGAGGGCTTCTTCGATGCCGTCGAAGAAGGCGTCATCGACTGCTCGAGATGCGCCGACCGCGGCCGCGATACGCGACTGGATCGTGACGCGCGTCCGCGAAAGCCCGTCGCTGAGCTTGTCGAACCACGCCGCGCTCACGCCAAGGCCTCCGTCCGCGCGGCTCGAGTCGCCTGCTCCAGCCGCTGGCTCACGACCTTGCTCACGCCGTCCGCCTGCATCGACACGCCGTACAGGACGTCGGCCATCTCCATGGTCCGGCGCTGATGGGTGACGATGATGAACTGGGTGTGCGAGCGCATGCTGTCGACGAATGCGATGAAGCGGCGGAGGTTGGCGTCGTCAAGGGCCGCCTCTACCTCGTCGAGGATGTAGAAGGGACACGGGCGCGTCCGGTACAGCGCGAACAGCAGCGCGAGCGCCGTCAAGGACTTCTCGCCGCCGGACAGAAGCGACATCTTCTGCAGGCGCTTGCCCTTCGGTTGCGCGACGACCTCGACGCCGGTGTTCTCGGGGTCGTCGGGATCGGTCAGCGACAGCGAAGCGGAGCCGCCAGGGAACAGCACCGCGAACACGTCCTGGAAGTGCTTGTCGACGAGCTCGAAGGTGTCCAAGAAGCGGTCGCGCATCTTGCGGTCGATGGCGGAGACGACCTTCTGAAGGGCCTTTCGCGACGCGAGCAGGTCGTCCAACTGGCGCGCGAGGGACTCCCTGCGCCGCTTGAGGGACTCGTACTCCTCCACCGCGACGGGATTGACCGGGCCGAGGTCGGCCATGCGCTTCCTGAGGCGCGCCGCGGTCTGTGCGGCGGCCGCCCTGTCCTCCACGGGCTCCGTCTTGAGCGCGAGCTCGAGGGGCACTCCGAGCTCCTCGACGATGCGGGACGCCGCTGTCTTCACCTGCATCTCGAGCTGCGCCTTCTGGACGCGGACCTCGGAGGTGCGCTCCGAAAGCTCGTCGAGGGCCGCCTGGGCGTCCCGGACGGCCTGCTGCGCGTCGTGGATCGTCGTACGCAACGACTCCGAGTCTGCCTGCTCGAAGCGCGCGCGGTCGCGCAAGCGGGCGGCCCAGTGCTCAGCGCGCTCGAGGAGCATCGTGTACAGCTCGTGCAGCGGCTGGACGCGTTCGCGGAGCACCTCCAAGGCCGCTTCCGTCTGGCGCGACTGCTCGAGCAGCGTCGTGAGCTCGTCGAGCTCGGCCGTCGCCGCCGCGTGCCGGCGCTTGAGGTGGACCTGCCGCTCGCTGACGGCAGCGATCTCGACCTGGCATTCGGACAGCCTCGTCGCGAGTTCGGACTCGTCCCTGAACCGCGCGTCGCGTTCGTCTCTGCGCACAGCAGCGAGCTCCTCGAGCTCCTCGATCCGGGCAAGCCCGCGCTCGATGGCCGCCTCGAGCTGCGTCTCCTGGGGCCTGTCCTTGGCAGTCCGCTCCTCGATCTGGCGCAGGCGCAGGTCGATCCGGGCGCCCTCGGCGTCGATGTCGGCGATGCTCTGCTCGAGGCGGCCGATCTCCTCGCGGGCCGCCGCCGAGTCTGCGGAAAGGGTCGAGATCGCCTGGGTGAGCTCAAGGAGGTCTTGCTGCGCGGCAGAGAGCGCTTCCTGGGCCGTCACGAGCTCCGCCTCCGCCTCGCCGACGGCCGCTTCGGCAGCCGCGACCTCGTCGGCCAGCTCTGCGATGCGGCGTTTGCGGGTGAGGACTTGGGCGTCCTGGCCAGACTGCGGGCCTGACGAGGTCTTGCCCGAAGGCCACACGATGAGGCCGTCGCGCGTCGCGAAGCGGCACGCGGAGCCGCTGCGTGCCGCGGCGAGCGCCTGCTCGGCGGTGTCCACGACGCGGATGTCGCCGATGAGCGCGGCGAGAGCCCCGCGGGCGCGGTCGTCCGCGACGCGCACGTGGTCGACGAGCGGCTCGCCCGGACCGTCCGGGCACGGCGCCGGCTCGGCGTCGACGGGGACCAGCGAGTACTCTCCCACCCCATCTTCCGCTAGACGCGCGACGAGCGTGCCGAGGACCTCGCGGGTGCTCAGGGCGACCGCGAACATGTCGCTGCCGAGCGCGTGCTCGACCAGCCGCTCCAGCCCTTCGTCGACGAAGATGAGGTCGGCGAGAGGTCCGAGCACTTCCGGCATGGTGCTCTGCCGCTGCAGCAGCCACGCGAGGGCCGGCGAGGCTGCGGCGAACGCACGGTCGATCTCCTCGAGGGCCCGAAGCTCGGCGCGGACCTCCGACAGCCGGGCGCGCCGCTCGTCGAGGGCGGCTCGCTTGGCCTCTACCAGCCGGACGCGCTTGTCGACGTCGGATTCGGCGAGCAAGGCCTCCTTGCGCGTCCGCTCGAGCCGTGCCGCGAGCGCGTCGGCGCGGTCCCTGCGCGCAGCGAGCGTCTGCGCGAGCGCGGTGCGCTGCTCGCGGAGGGCGCCGGCGCGCTCGAGGAGCATGTCGCGCTCCAGGGTGAACGCGGAGAGCGCCTGCTGCAGCTTCGCGAGCTCTGCCCGCGCGTCGTCGACTTCCTTGCGGGTGCGCCGCTGCTCGCCGAGCGCTGCGGAAAGCGCGTCCTCTGCCGCCAAACGCTGCTTCTTGGCGGCCTCGGTCTGCTTGCGGAGGTCGTTGAGCTGCGAGTACAGGGCTGCGAGCTTCGCGTCTGTGACTGCGCGCTCCTCAGCCAGCTGCTCCAGCTCCGAAGAGCGCGACTGCAGGCGGGACTCGCTCACGTGGATCTTCTGCCTGAGCTCGGAGAGGCGCTCGACGAGGTTCTTGCCCTTCTCCTCGAGGAGGAGCAGGCCCGAGTTCAGACGCTCGAGGACTGACTGAAGCCTGCGGCGCTGCTCCGAGAGGTCTCCGACGAACAGGCCCTTCTCCTCGAGGAGCGACTGGAACTTCTGGAGCTCCCGTTCCTTCTCGGCCAGCCGGTACCGCGCGAGCTCGACCTCGGCGTCGTGCTCCCGGGCGGCCTTCTCCGCCTCGTCCCACTGCTGCTGCAGGTCCTTGAGCTCGCTCACAGCGAGCGCGATCTCCACCGAGCGGAGCTGTTCGACGAGCTCGCGGTGCTCTGCCGCTTTGGACGCCTGCCGCTCGAGAGGCCTGAGCTGCCGGTCGATCTCGGCGAGGACGTCGCGTATGCGGTCGACGTGCACGTCCATGGACACGAGCCGCCGAAGCGCCCGCTCCTTGCGGCGCTTGTGCTTGAGGACGCCCGCCGCTTCCTCTACGAGGGCGCGGCGGTCTTCGGGCCTGGAGTTGAGGACCTCGTCCAGGCGGCCTTGGCTGATGATCGAGGGGGTGTCCTTGCCGAGGCCGGTGTCGTGGAGCAGCTCCTGGATGTCCATCAGCCGCACCGGGGACTGGTTCAGCAGGTACTCGCTCTCCCCGTTGCGGAACATGCGGCGCGTGATCGTGATCTCGCTGAACTCCAGCGGAAGCGCTCCGTCGCTGTTGTCCAGCACGAGGTCGACCTCGGCCACGCCGACCGGCTGGCGGGCAGACGAGCCCGCGAAGATGACGTCTTCCATCGCGTTGCCGCGAAGCGACTTCGCTGACTGCTCGCCGAGCGCCCACAGCACGGCGTCGGAGATGTTCGACTTGCCGGAGCCGTTCGGGCCGACGATGACCGCTACGCCTGGCTCGAGCACCAGGCGCGTGCGGTCTGCGAACGACTTGAAGCCCTTGAGCGTGATCGACTTGAGGTACACAGACGCCTTCCGGTCCGTCCGAGCGCCTCCGCGATGCCGAGAAGCGCGTGGTAATGCTATCACAGGGACGCTGCCGTCAGCGGGCGTCTGGGCGTGAAGCGAGCGCGTCGAGCGCGCGCTGCGCGGCGTCCTTCTCGGCCGCTCTCTTGGAGCATCCGGATCCTCGGGAGACCGGATCGCCGGCCACTGAAACCTCCACCACGAAGCGGCGCGCGTGCGGCGGACCCGAGGTCTCGACGAGCCGGTACGCGGGGAGGCCGAGGCCGCGCGCTTGCGTGAGCTCTTGCAGCGCGGACTTCGGGTCCGCGGGCGGGGCCTCGTCGAGAAGAGCGAGGTCTCCGAGCAGGCGCTCGACGACGGCGCGGGCGGCCTCCAGGCCGCCGTCGAGGTAGGCCGCCCCGATGATCGACTCGGCGACGTTCTCGAGGATGGAGTCCTTGTCGCGGCCGGTGTCGCGCTCGCCGTGGCCGACGAGGATGGCTTCCGCGATCGAACGCTCCCTGACAGCACGCGCCAAGCGCTGTCCTGACACTGCTGCGATCTTGCGCTTGGTGAGCTCGCCTTCGGCTGTGTCAGGGAACGACGCGAAAAGCCGTTCTGCCACGACCATGCCGAGCACGGCGTCCCCCAAGAACTCCAGGCGCTCGTAGTCGGGCGCACCCTCGTGCTCCGCTGCCCACGAGGGATGCGTGAGCGCCGTCTCGAGCAGCGACCGGTCCGCGAAGCGGTAGCCGATGGCCCGCTCGACCTTGGCGAGCGTATCGGAACGGGCTGTCACGGCCTGGTGAAGAGCAGGCACGCGTTGTGCCCGCCGAATCCGAACGAGTTCGACAGCGCTGCATCGACGCGCGCCTCGCGGGCGACGTTCGGGACGTAGTCGAGGTCGCACTCGGGGTCGGGTTCCTCGTAGTTGATGGTGGGCGGCAGCACGCCCTTCCGGATCGCTTGCACGCAGACGACCGCCTCAAGGGCGCCTGCGCCGCCCAGGAGGTGTCCGGTCATCGACTTGGTGGACGAGACCGGCGGGACGTCAGCGCCGAACACGGCCTTGATGGCCTGCGTCTCGGCGATGTCGCCGAGCGGCGTCGAGGTGCCGTGGGCGTTGATGTACGAGACCTCGGCGGGCTGGAGCTGCGCCTGCGCGAGGGCATCGGACATGGCGCGCCGCGCGCCGGAACCGTCTGGCGCGGGAGCCGTCATGTGGTACGCGTCCGCGGTCGCGCCGTAGCCTGCGAGCTCGGCGAGGATGTCGGCACCCCGCGCGACCGCGCTCTCCCACTCTTCCAGGACGAGGATCGCCCCGCCTTCGCCCATCACGAAGCCGTCTCTGCCGGCGTCGAACGGCCGCGATGCGCCGGCTGGGTCGTCGTTGCGGGTCGAGAGCGCACGGGCGGCGCAGAAGCCGGCGAGCCCCAACGGCGTCACGCCGCAGTCGAAGCCGCCGCAGATGACCGCGTCGGCAGCCCCTCGCCGGATGGCTTCCGCGGCCTCTCCGATGGCGTGGTTGCCGGTCGCGCAGGCCGACACCGGGGCGTAGTTGATCCCCTTGGCGCCGTACCGAATCGAGATGTGCCCGGCCGCGAGGTCGACGATCATCATCGGCACCAGGAAGGGGCTTATGCGCGACGGACCGCGTTCGAGGAGGACGGAGTGCTGGTCTTCGAGCGCCTGGAGCCCGCCGATCCCTGATCCGACGATGACGCCCACGCGATCGGCATTGCGCTCGTCGATGACCAGGCCGGACTGCGCGAGCGCCTCGTCTGCGGCGGCGATGGCGAACTGCTGGAACCGGGAGAGGCGGCGCGCTTCTTTCGCGTCGATCCACTGAGATGGATCCCATTCGTCGAGCATCGCAGCGAAGCGCGTCGGGTACGCGGAGACGTCGAAGGCCGTGATGGTCGTGACGCCCGATTCGCCGGCGACGAGGCGCTCGAAGATCGCGTCTGCGCCGACGCCGAGCGCGCAGACAGCGCCGACGCCTGTGATGGCTACCCTGCGGGACATGGGGCTCCTTCCCTCAGCGTGATGCGTCCTCGGAGGAGGCTGCACGAAATTCCTCGACCAGCCGCTCCATGAGCTCCTTGACCGTCGGGACATCGTGGATCCGCGCAGCCGATGAGCCGGCGAAGACGAGCCCGTTGACGACGTCGCCTTGCTGGGCCTTCACGAGCTTGTCGATGATGCAGTAGTCGCGGTGGCACTCTTTCAGGCACGCGATGCACCGCTCGATGCGCGGGACGTCGCCGCGCTCCAAGCGCTCCACGAAGGGGTTGCGGATCGCCCTGCCCGGCAGGCCGACGGGGCTCTTGACGATGACGATGTCGTCTTCGGTGGCGTCGACGTACATCTGCTTGAACGCGTCGGAAGCAGACGACTCGACGGTGGCCGCGAAACGGCTCCCCATCTGCACCCCGGCAGCGCCTGCGTCGAGCACGCGCTTGATGTCGGCGCCGGTGACGACGCCGCCCGCGCCGATCACCGGGACGTCGACCGCCTCGAGGATCTCCGGCAGCAAGTCGAGCATCGGGCGGTCCGTGCCGAGGTGGCCGCCCGCCTCGTGCCCTTCGACGATGACGGCCGACGCGCCGAACTTCTCCGAGAGCGTCGCGACTCGCGCGCTGCCGACGATCGGGACGATCTCCACGCCCGCGTCGTGGCACCAGGAGAACACGTCGCGCGAGAAGCCTGCACCGGCGATCACGATGTCGATGCCTTCGGCGATGGCCGCCTGCACGAGCTCCTTGAACTGCCGGACGGCCACCATGACGTTCACGGCGAGCACGCCGTCGGTCTGCTCGCGGGCGGTACGGACTTCAGCAGCGAGTTCTTCCGGGGAGAGGCCGGAGCCGGCGATCACGCCGACACCGCCCTCGCGCGCGACGGCCGCGGCGAGCGGCGCGAGCGAGATGCGGACGGCCATGCCTCCCTGCACGATGGGGAGACGCGCGGTCCGGGTTCCGATGGTCAGGTGGGGCAGTTCCACGGGTGCTCCTCAGGGTGTGGAGCCGCCCGGCCACGCGAGGCGGCCGGGCGGGCAGGCACGCGATCAGGCGTTCGCGGCGATGTACTCGACCGCGTCGCCGACGGTCTTGATGTTCTCCGCCTCCTCGTCGGGGATGGAGATGCCGAATTGCTCTTCGAGGGCCATGACGAGCTCGACGATGTCGAGCGAGTCGGCGCCCAGGTCGTCGATGAAGGACGCTTCGAGCGTGACCTCGTCCTCCTCGACGTTCAGCTGGTCCACGATGACGTCCTTGACCTTCTGGAAGATCTCCTCGTTGTCCACCAGTCCACCTCCTCTCCCCTGTCGTGGCGAATGATAGCCGACGGATCAGACGAAGGTCATCCCGCCGTCGACGGCGATGACCTGTCCGGTGATGTAGCGGGCGGCGTCCGACGCGAGGAACGCGACGGCGTTCGCGATGTCGACGGGCTCTCCGAAGCGCTTGAGCGCGATCGAGCCGAGCGCGGCCTCCTTCACGGCCTCGGGCAGTCCGGCCGTCATGTCGGTGGTGATGAAGCCAGGAGCCACTGCGTTCACGCGAACGTTGCGGGGCGCGAGCTCCCGCGCGAGCGACCGCGTGAGGCCGAGCATCCCGGCCTTGGCGGCCGCGTAGTTGGCCTGGCCGGCATTGCCGACGAGGCCGATCACCGATGAGATCATCACGATCGAGCCCGAGCGCTGCTTCATCATGACCTTGGCTGCGGCCCGCGAGACGTAGAAGGCTCCGGAGAGGTTGGTCGAGATGACGGCGTTCCAGTCCTCGTCCGACATGCGGACCGCGAGGCCGTCGCGCGTTATGCCTGCGTTGTTCACCACGACGTCGAGCCGCCCGTACCGCTCGACGACCTCGGATACCATGCGGTCGACTGCAGCCGGGTCGGCGACGTCGGCTTCGAAGACGTCGTGCGCGCCCCCATGGCCCTCCGCAGACAAGCGCTCGATGACGGACCGGGCTCCAGACGCGTCGCTGCGGACGTTCAGTGCGACCGTCGCGCCGAGCGACCCGAGCGTGTGCGCGATCTCGGCGCCGATCCCGCGATTGGCGCCCGTGACGAGCGCGACAAACCCATCGAGCGCGATCATGTCAGCACCTCCTCAAGGACGCGGTGGATCCCCTCGCTCTCCACTGCGATGCCGGACAACCCATCGACGCGGCGGGCAAGGCCGGTCAGCACCGACCCCGGCCCGGCTTCGACGAGGAGGCCGACGCCCATGTCGACGAAAGCATCCATCGTCTCGGTCCATCGGACGGGGTTCGGGATCTGGGCCGCGAGCCGCTCGCGGACGAGTCCGCCGTCGCGAGCCGGCTCCGCAGCGGTGTTCTGCACGATCGGATACGCCGCGTCTCGGAACGGCGTCCGGCGCAGCACGTCCGCGAACGCGTCCGCGGCCTGCTGCATGAGCGGCGAATGGAACGCTCCAGAGACTGGCAGCGGCACGATCCTGCGCGCCCCGACTTCGGAAAGCGCACGGAAGGCCGCGCCCTCGACCGCTTCGCGCACGCCCGAGATGACGACCTGGCCAGGGGCGTTGTCGTTGGCCACCCACACCCCCGCGATGCCGTCCACGACCGCGGCGACGGTGTCGCGGTCGAGCCCGAGGACGGCTGCCATCGCGCCCGGAGCGGCCGCCGCTGCGTCGGCCATGAGCCTGCTCCGCAGGACGACCAGCTCGAGGCCGGCCTCGACGGACACGCAGCCGGCGACCGCCACCGCGGCAAGCTCCCCGAGGCTGTGGCCGGCGAGGGCGACCGGCTCAAGGCCGCGGTCGAGCAAAGTCACGCCCCAGGCCCAGTCTGCGAGGTAGAGCAGCGGCTGAGCCGCGCGGGTGTCGGCGAGGGCGGCCTCGTCGTTCCCTGAAGCGATATCCCGGAGGGGCAGGTCAGAAAGGGCCTCTGCTGCGTCGAGGAGCCTTGGGAGATCCGGCAGATCGGGAAGCCGCTCGAGCATGCCGAGACGCTGCGAGCCCTGTCCTGGGAAGACGATGGCGCACGTGCGTGGCATCACGCCTCCGGAAGGCGTCCAAGCGCGGCGAGGGTCTCCTCGGCCTGCGCCATCATCTCGGCGACGATCTCGGCGGCGGGCTTGACGCAGGTCACCATCGCTGCAGCCTGTCCAGCCATGACGCTGCCCATGACGACGTCGCCTTGGCGCATCGCGAGGGCGAGCTTGCCCGTGCCGAGCGCTTCGAGCTCTTCGGGCTTGTTCTCGCGGTCGAGCTCCTCGAGCATGCGGGCGAGCTTGTTCTTCAAGACCCGCACGGGGTGGCCGGTCGAGCGGCCGGTCACGACCGTGTCGCGGTCCTTCGCCTTGACGACCATCTCCTTGACGGCCGGATGGATCGTGCACTCGCTCGCGCACATGAACCGTGTGCCGACCTGCACCGCCTCTGCACCGAGCGCGAACGCGGCCGCGATGCCGCGCCCGTCGGCGATGCCTCCGGCGGCGATCACCGGGACGTCGACGGCGTCGACGAGCTGGGGCACGAGCACCATGGTCGTCAGCTCGCCGATGTGGCCGCCCGCCTCCATCCCCTCGCCGATGATGGCGTCGGCGCCGGCGGCTTCCAACCGCTTCGCGAGCGCGACGCTCGGTGCTATGGCAAGGACCTTGATACCACGGTCGTGAAGGTCAGGGATGTACCTGGCGGGGTTCCCCGCTCCGGTGGTCACGGCGGGGACCCGCTCCTCGAGAACCATCTCCACGATCTCGTCGATGTGCGGCGTGAGCAGCATGAGGTTCACGCCGAACGGCTTGTCGGTGAGCGCCCGGGCCTTGCGGATCTCCTCGCGCAACAGGTGGGTCGGCATGTGGCCGGCTCCGATGATGCCGATGCCCCCCGCATTGCTCACGGCGGCGGCCAGCTCTGCGGTAGACGTCCAGGCCATGCCGCCTTGGATGATGGGATGTTCGATGCCGAGCAGTCTCGTCACCCGGGTGCGGATCGCCATCTAGCGAGCCTCCTTCGTCCAGCGTACCAGTGCGCAGCCCCAGGTGAGGCCAGCGCCGAACCCGACAAGCCCGACGACCGAGCCGGGGTGCAGGTTCCGGCCAGTATACAGTGCGTCGACGGCAAGCGGTATCGAAGCGGCGGAAGTGTTCCCCGTCGTGGCGATGTTGGAGAAGACCCGCTCGTGAGGCAGTCCAAGGCGATCGGCGATGGTGTCCAAGATGCGCTGGTTGGCCTGGTGCGGCACGAGCCAGTCGATCTGCTCCACCGCGAGGCCCGACGCGGCGAGCGCCGCTCTGACCGATCGCGGGATGACGCGGACCGCGAACTTGAAGACCTCCTGGCCGTTCATGCGGATGAACTGGAGCCGCTTCGCGAGCACCTCCTCGGAGGCAGGCATCGCCGCGCCGCACGCCGGTATCTCGAGGACGTCCCCGCGAGTCCCGTCCGCGCCCAGGTCGATGGCGAGCACGCCGGGTTCGTCACCGGCCTGGACTACGAACGCGCCTGCGCCGTCGCCGAACAACACGCAGGTCGTGCGATCGGTGAAGTCCACGTGGCGTGTAAGCGCGTCGGCTCCGATGACGAGGACGGTGCGCGCACGGCCCGCCTCGATGGCGCACGTGGCGTGGTGAAGCGCGTAGACGAAGCCCGTGCAGGCCGCCATCACGTCGACCGCGGGGCACGTCGCCCCGATCTTCGCCGCCGTGATGCAGGCGGTCGACGGGAATATCTTGTCCGGGCTCGAGGTCCCAAGCACGAGCAGGTCGACGTCGCGCGGCTCCAGCCCAGCGTCAGCGAGCGCTCTGAGCGCAGCGTGCGCGGCCAGGTCCGACGTGGTCTGGCCGGGTGCCGCGAGCCGTCGTTCCCGGATGCCGGTGCGGGTGACGATCCACTCGTCGGAGGTTTCGACCATGGACTCGAGGTCCGCATTGGAAAGGATGGTGTCGGGCAGGTACGAACCCACCCCCGTGATGCGTGCGTGAGTCATGTCGTCAGTCCCGTCCGCTCGGTGTGCGCGAAGTGTACCCGTTCAGCACCGGCTACGCGAGCCCGGAAGACGCGATGCCGTCGCGTATCGCCTCGACGAGACCGGAGCGCACCGCCCTGGCCGCGGCAGCGATGCCGGCGGCGACGGCGTCGGGCCCCGAGGAGCCGTGCCCGATGAACACGGGCCGGTCGACGCCGAGCAGCGGGGCTCCTCCGTATGCGTCCGGGTCGAGGCGGCGCTTGAGCTCGACGAGCGACCCTTTGAGGACGGCCGCTGCCGCTGCGCGCAGCGGGTTCGACGTCATCGCTTCCTTGATCTCGGCGAACAGCGCTGACGAGAGACCCTCCATCAGCTTGAGGGCGACGTTGCCCGTGAACCCGTCGGTGACGACGACGTCGACAGCGCCTTTGGGCACGTCGCGCCCCTCGACGTTCCCAGCGAACCCCTGCAGCCGTTCGGCCAAGAGTCCGTGCGCTGACTGCGCGAGCGCCGACCCTTTGGAAGGCTCTTCGCCGATGTTGAGCAACCCGACCGTCGGCTCGGCCACGCCGAGCATGGTACGGGCGTACGCGGCGCCCATGTGCCCGAACTGCAACAGGTGCTCGGGCTTGCAGTCGGCATTCGCGCCGACGTCCAAGAGCACGACGGGCCGGGCAGGAGCGGGTATGACCGCCGCGATGGCTGGCCGCGACACTCCCGCGGACCGTCCGACGACGAGCGTCGCGGCGGCCATGCACGCGCCGGTGCTGCCGGCGGAGAAGAACGCGTGAGCGCCGCCGTCCCGGAGGAGACGGCAGCCGACGACGATCGACGAGTCCCGCTTCTGGCGGACGGCCTGCGCGGGGTGCTCGTCCATGTCGATGACCTCGCTCGCGGCCACGGGCTCCGTGCGAGCGTGCGACTCTGAGAAAGGCCTCACGACGTGCTCAGGCCCGACGAGCGCGACGGCCAGCTCAGGATCGGCGGCGAGCGCGGCGGCCACACCGGGCAGGACCGCGTCTGGCGCACGGTCGCCGCCCATCGCATCGACGGCGACCACGACGTGGGAACGGGTCATGGTCTGTCCTCGCTGCTCAGACGGGGACGCCGCACGCGGCCAGCATCCCATCGATGTCGACGGACTCACGGAGCATGCGGTGCATTGTATCAACCTTCGCCGGGTCATGAAGCCGCGTGTGACCGAACAGCGCCTCCATGCGTTCGACCGCGGTCAACGTGTCGTGCTCCACCATCACCATGGGCACGCCGAGCTCCTCCGCTCTGGACATGACGATCGAGGAAGGCGGCATCGCGCCCGTGAGGACGATGCACCGGGTGCTCGTCTCCAGCGCCGCGAGCTGGACGTCCGAGCGGTCTCCTCCCGTGACGACCGCCTTGTTCGCTTTGCGCCGGAAGAACCTGAGCGCCTTCTCCTGCCCCATCGCCCCGACCATGAAGGTCTCCACGGGCTGGTCGATCGAGTCTCGCGCCGTCAGGATCGTGCCGCCGAGGGCCTCGGCGATCTCCCGGACCGTCACCGAGGACAGGACGGGATCGAACGGGATCGAGCCGAACACGGGGATGCCACGCGAGGCAAGGAACGGGATCGTGCGACGGGAGAGGAAGTCGGCCACCTGCTCTTGCACGCAGTTGAAGACGACGCCGGCAAGGCGGTCGCCGAGACGCGAGCCCTCGCAGATGATGGCGTCCGGCAGGTCAGCGGCGGTGCCGGGCCGGTCGATCAGCACGGCCTTGCAGTCGAGCAACGCGGCGACCTCGGGCGCGGACAGCCCGATCGAGCTGCCCTGCACGAGGTCCCACGGAGCCTCCACGATCAGCAGGTCTCGACCGGCTGCGCAGACCTCGGCGGCGTGGCGCACCCGCTCAGCGAAGCCGCCCGCGCGGTGCGCGAGGACGTCTTCGACGAACGCATGCGTGCGGACGACCGGGCATACCGCCTCGATGGGCGACGGTGCCTCGAGCGTCGAGTTGATGTACGCGGCGTCTTTGTCGGTCACCACGCCAGCGACCTCCACCGGCATCGTGCCGTACGGCTTGAAGTAGCCGACGCGAAGGCCGCGAGCCTGGAGCTCCCGGACGAGGGACACGGCGACGCCGCTCTTGCCCGAGTACGCCGCCGTCGAGGCGATGATCATCGCGCGCATGGTCTCACTCTCCGATCCCGATACGGACGTCTGCTGCGTAGGCTCCGTGGCCTTTGGGAAGGACGATGAGCGGGTTGATGTCGAGCTCGTCGATTTCAGGGAAGTCTGCCACGAGCGCAGACACCCTGACGATGGCTTCGACGATGGCGTCCACGTCGGCCGGCGCACGGCCGCGGACGCCCGAGAGCAACGGGTAGCTGCGCACGGCCGTGACCATCTCGCGCGCCTCGGCGGGCGTCACCGGGCACAGGCGGAACGAGACGTCGTGGAGCACCTCGACGTAGATGCCGCCGAGGCCGAACATGATCACATGGCCGAACGCGGGGTCCTTGGACACGCCGACGATCGTCTCCGTCCCGCCGAGTATCTGCTTCTGCACGGTGACGCCCCAGATCCTCGCGTCAGGCAGCCGCGTCCGCGCGTTGGACAGGACCCGGTCGTACGCGGAGCGAAGGGCGGTCTCGTCTTCCACGCCGGTGACGATGCCGCCGAGGTCCGACTTGTGCAAGATGTCCGGGCTCGCCACTTTCACCACGACCGGATAGCCGGCCTCGGCGGCCAGGGAGAGAGCTTCGTGCAGGTCTCGCGCGACCCCGCCGTCAGGCACGGCGATGCCGTACGCGGCGGCGATCCGGGCGGCGGACAGCTCCGTGATGAAGCGGCGCCCCGCTGCGCGCGCATGGTCGATGGCGGCGCGAACGGACGCAGCATCGCCGTCGACGGGGCTTCCCGCCGAGCCGCTGGCCGGACGTGTCGGAGGGAGGCGCATCATGCTCAGGACGCGGATCGCACGCTCGGGGAACGGGAAGTCAGGGATCCCAGCGTCGCGCAGCGCCCTGACGCCTTCAGCGACGCGGTCGCCGCCCATGAACGACGCGAGCGTCGTCAGGCTCCGCCCTCGTGTCGCGTCGACGACAGCGGACGCGACGCCTACCGCGTCCGTCATCGCTTGGGGCGTCAGGATGGCGAGCACCGAGCTGACAGCAGGGTCGGCCGCCGCCTCGCGCACCGCCGTGGCGTACCGCTCCGGGGGTGCGTCTCCCAAGACGTCGATGGGGTTGTACGCGCTCGCGGCGGCAGGGAGCATCTCGCGGAGACGGCGCACGGTGCCGTCGCTCAAAGACGCGAGCGGCATGCCGGCCTGTTCAGCGGCGTCGGTGGCGATGATCGCCGGTCCTCCGGCGTTCGTGACGATGCAGACTCCGCCGTTCGCTGGCCGCGGTTGGGACGCCAACGCGCGGGCGAGGTCGAACAGGTCCTGCGCGCTCTCGGCCTGGATCGCTCCTGCTTTCCGGAGAGCGGCCTCGTAGACGTGCCGTGAACCCGCCAGGCTGCCGGTGTGAGAAGAGACCGCACGGGCCCCGGCATCGGAGAGCCCGGCCTTGAGCACGACGACAGGCTTGGTCTCGGAGACCGCGCGGGCCGCTTCGACGAACCGGCGCCCGTCACGCACCGCTTCGACGTACGCGACGACCACGCCCACAGAGGGGTCGCGCGCCCAAGCGGCGAACAGGTCGGCCTCGTCGATGTCCGCCTTGTTCCCGAGGGAGACGAAGTGCGAGAGCCCGAGCCCGTACGACGCCGCCTGGTCGAGGAACGCCGTTCCGAGCGCCCCGGACTGCGAGACGAAGGCGACGTTGCCTGGGGGCGGCATCGAAGGCGCGAACGAGGCGTTGAGCCGGGCCCCCGGCACGATGAGCCCGAGGCAGTTGGGGCCGATGAGCCGCATGCTCGAGGCGCGCACCGTCTCGACGAGAGCGCGTTCCAGGTCGGCGCCGGCAGGGCCCGTCTCCTTGAAGCCGGCCGAGATGACGACGACCGCGGCGACGCCGCGTGAGGCGCATTCCTTCGCGACGCCATCGACGGCTCTCGCGGGAACCGCGATGATGCACATGTCTGGCGTCTCGGGAAGCGCTGAGACCGAGGGGTAGCACGGCATCCCTGCGATCTCGGGCGCGTTGGGGTTGACTGGATAGACGGCGCCCGGAAAGCCGCCGCGGACGATGTTGTCGAGGACCATGCGGCCGACGGCGCGCTCGTCGCGCGATGCGCCGACCACCGCCACGGAGCGTGGCGCGAAGACCCGTTCGAGCACGTCGCGGCACCTCCGACGTGGCTGCGGCGCCGCCTGGAGGGCGGCGCCTAGGGACTACTCGGTCTCGACGATCTCCTTGCCGTCGTAGTAGCCGCACTCAGGGCACACGCGGTGCGGCAGCTTCGGCTGGTGGCACTGTGGGCACAGCGAGCGCGCAGGCGCGTCGACCTTGTGCGACGAACGGCGGTGATTGGTGGCCGAACGGCCCTTCTTCCTCTTGGGGACAGGCATGACGCGGGCTCCCTTCTATCGCCACGAGGGCATGGTGCATCAGGTGCGGTTCAAGGCGCGACGACGAATGATAGCACACGCCGGTGCGGTCGCGGCAATGTCAGGAGCGGTCCTCTGGGAAGAGGTCCCGGAGCACCGAGAACGGGGACTCGCTGCCGCGGTCGCACGAGCATGCGTCTTGCGGCTCCCCGCAGCGCGGGCATGCAGCGACGCATCCGGCGGGGTGCGTCGGGGCGAAAGGCAGTTCCACGATCAGGGCGGAGCGGATGGCTGGCATGATGTCGACTGTGGCGCCTTCGATGAACTCGTAGTCCTGCTCGTCCGGCAGGTCGTGCTCGGTGCCGTGCCCGACGTAGAATCCCTCGAGCTCGCCGTGGACCGGGATGTCGAGCTCGCCGAGGCATCGCACGCACGTGGTCGTGAGCGTCGCGTCGACCGACCCCGTGGCCACGATGGCGGTGCCTGCGTTGGTGAGCGTGACGTCCACGTGGACGAGGCCGCGCGGCGTGAAGTCCGTCGGGCCGACGGAGAGCGCGCCCAGCGACACCTCGACGTCCTGGTGGATGCTGTCTGCGGTGGCGTGCAGGATGTCCGAGACGTCGAGCAGGACCTCGTCGGCCGCCCGTTCAGCCACGCTGCCCGACCTTCCCTTGCAGGCGGTCGCGGCCGCGCTGGACGGCCGTGAGGAGCTTCCCGAGGTTGACCTCGAGGTTCGCGAGCATCTCATCGGCGTAGTCCTCCGCGCCCAGGCGTATCTCGCGCTCTTTGGCGCGTGCGGCGTCGAGGATCTCGGCGGCCTGCTGCTCGGCGAGCTTGACGATCTCCTGCTCGCTCGCGATCGCCGCCGCGCGCTCACGGGCCTCTTCTAGGATGCGGTTGGCTTCCTTCTCCGCCTCTTCGAGCATCTCCTGGCGCTCTTTGACGATCCAGCGCGCCTGCTTCAGCTCGTCCGGGAAGGTGGCCCGGATCTCGTCGATGATCTCGTAGATCTTCTCGGGGTCGATGATGCGCTTGGTGGAGAGCGGAAGCGTCCGTCCCTCCTCGATGATCTCTTCGATCTTGTCGACCAGCGCAAGGATGTCCATCGCAACCTCCCTATCGGGAACGCATCAGCCGCTCGGCGAGAGCCTGGCGCACCTCGTCCGGCACGAGCCCGCGGACGTCACCGCCGTGCCGCGCGATCTCCTTCACGGCGGACGAGCTCAAGTACGCGTACTCGGGGATCGACATGATGAAGATCGTCTCGATCCCCGGGTCCAGCCGGTAGTTGAGCTGCGCCATCTGGAACTCGCGTTCAAAGTCCGTCACTGCGCGCAGCCCCTTGATGATCACGTGAGCATCGAGGCGCTGCGCCAGATCCACGAGAAGTGTATCAAATGGCTCGACGCGCACATTGGGCAGATGAGCGACGGCGTTGCGGATGAACGTGCACCGCTCTTCGAGGCTGAACAGCGGCCCACTCCCCTTGTCCGCGCTCAGCGCGACCGCCACGACGACTTCGTCGAACAAGCCGGAAGCGCGCTCGATGATGTCCAAGTGCCCGCTGGTGACCGGGTCGAATGTCCCTGGGCACAGCGCTCGCTTCATGGACTGACGCTCCCTCTCCACCTCGCGACGGCCAGCCGCGTCGAACCGTACCGCTTCTCGACAACCGGTTCGAACGCATCAGGCCACGACAGCTCCGCGGACGACCCCGCCTCGTACACGACTGGCGCTCCCGGCACGAGACACCCGGATACGGCCAGCCGCTCCAACGCGTCGAGCACCTCGTGCGGCTCGATTCTATAGGGAGGGTCTGCCAAGAGCAATGCGAACGGCCTGCCGGGCAGGCGGGCCGCGTCGAGCCGCAGCGCGTCGCGCCGCACGACGGCGGCACGGCCGTCCAGTCCGAGCGCCTTGATGTTGGCCGCGATCGCGGCGGCGGCTGCCGCGTCGGAATCCACGAACGTGGCCCAAGACGCTCCGCGGGAGAGCGCTTCGATCCCGAGGGCCCCGCTGCCGGCGAACAGGTCCAGGACGGAGGATCCGTCGAGCGGGCCGAAGCGGGACTCGACGATCGAGAACAGCGCCTCTCGCACCCGGTCCGACGTGGGCCGGGTGGCGCTTCCAGACGGCGCGACGATGCGCCGTCCGCGGAGGTGTCCGCCGACGACCCTCATCCGCTGTCCACCGCGGTGGCCTCCGCTTGCATCGCGCGAAGGCGCTCGGACAAGGGGGCGTGCGCTGGCAGCGCCAGTGACGGGTCGCATTCTAGGATGGCGGCGGCGTCTTCGCGGGCCGCGAGGAGCAGGTCCTCCTGCCCAGTGAACGACGCCAGCCGGAACGGCGGAAGCCCGCTTTGACGGACGCCCGTTATGTCGCCCTCGCCGCGAAGCTGGAGGTCTGCCTCAGCGAGCGCGAAGCCGTCCGACGTCTCTGCGATCGCGCGCATACGCTCCCGCCCCTCCTCGGTCTTCGGATCGGCGAAGACCAGGAACTCGCCTGGATGCTCTCCCCTTCCGATGCGTCCCCGAAGCTGGTGGAGCTGAGCAAGCCCATAGCGCTCGCCGTTCTCGACGATCATCACGGTCGCGTTCGGCACGTCCACGCCGACCTCGATGACGGTCGTGGAGACGAGCACGTCGATCTCTCCTGCCACGAACCTGCGCATGACGTCGCGCTTCTCCGCAGGGCGCATCCGGCCCGTGAGCAGCCCCACGCGCAAGTCCGGGAAGACAGCCGTCTGCAGCCGGTGCGCCTCTCGCGTCGCTGCGCGCGCCTGCGCTGAGTCGGACTCGTCGACGAGCGCGCAGACGACGTACGCCTGACGGCCTTCGTGGACGGCTTGGCGTAGGCGCTCGTAGGCCTCTGCGCGCCCTGCGCGCGGGACGATCCTGGTCACTACGTGGCCAGGGCCGCGCGCTCCTGGCCGCGCGCGCAGGTACGATGCGTCCAGGTCGCCGTACAAGGTCAGCGCGAGGCTTCGCGGTATCGGCGTCGCGGTCATGACGAGAAGGTCTGGAATGACGTCAGTGCCCTTCGCGCGGAGTCCCAGGCGCTGCTCGACGCCGAAACGGTGCTGTTCGTCGACGATGACGAGCGTCAGGCGAGCGAACTCGACGTCGCGCTGGATGAGCGCATGGGTCCCGAACAGGACGTCGATCCCGCCGCTCGCAGCGCGCGCCAGCGTCTCCGAGCGCTCGGCGCGCGGCGTCGAGCCGGTAAGGAGGGCCCATCGCACGCCGGATTCCGTGAGCCAAGGTCCTAGAGAGCGCACGTACTGCTCCGCCAGCACCTCGGTGGGCGCCATCATCGCCGCCTGACCGCCGGAGTCGGCGGCAGCAGCCAGCGCGAAGGCCGCGACCGCGGTCTTGCCGCTCCCGACGTCTCCGAGCAGCATGCGGCTCATCGGCTGTGGAGCGGCCATGTCGGCCAGGATCTCGTGCACGGCACGCTGCTGGTCGTCGGTGAGCGAGAACGGGATCGCGCGAGACAGCGCTGTCACGCGCGGCCCGTCGACAGCGTGGCTTACTGCGCGGGAGGCAGCGGCGCGGGCGTGCTTGCGTGCCGCCACGAAAAGCTGAAGGTCGAAGTGCTCCTGATACGCGAGGCGCCGTCGCGCCGGATCGACCTCATCCATGGATCGAGGGAGGTGGACGGCGCGCAGCGCCCAACGGAGCGGCGGAAGGCCACGCCGTGCTCGCAGGGACGCTGGAAGCGGGTCTGGGACGGATCCGAAATCGGCGACGGCAGACTCGACGATCCGTCTGAGCCATGCGGTGGAAAGTCCCTCGGTGGACCTGTAGACCGGCAGGATGCGGCCCAGCAGGACTGGTCCGCCGTCGGAACCGAGACGCTCCACGAACGGGTTCTTCATCTGCCGGAGCCCGTAGTCCAGCACCATGGTGCCCGCCATGGCGACCCGGTCGCCGACGACGAAGCGCTGCGCCATGTACGGTTGGTTGAACCACACGCCGACGACGACTGCCGTCTCGTCCGCGACGGCGATCTCGGTTATCGACAGCCGCGGCCGGGGTTCTTTGACCCTGACGTCGGCGACCGTGCCGACGACCGTGGCTTCTGCGCCGAACGGCACGTCGCGGATGGGTCTGAGTGCGCTCAGGTCGAGGTACCTGAACGGATAGTGGCAAAGCAGGTCGCCGACGGTCCGGATGCCGAGCTTGGCGAGCGCTTCGGCCCGCCGCGCGTCGACGTGCCGCACCCGTTCCACCGGGCAGTCCCACGTCTCAGCACACCGCGGGTCGCTCGCCCGGAAAACGGCCGCCGACCCGGTCGACATCACTGCTCCGGGTAGTAGGCGGCTCCGACCGCGCCAGGACCTGCGTAGGTGCCGATCACGGCGCCGACGCGTCCGGTCAGCACCAGCTCGTAGCGTGCCCCGGCCGCGTCAAGCGCGGCGCGAAGCTCGTCGGCGAGACCAGGCGAAGTCGAATGGAACAGCGCCAGGCGGACGGGTCGAGAGCTGGAGTCGGCGGCGACCTGGGCGGCGATCTCCGCGAGGGCGGTCTTGGTTCCCCGAACCTTCTTGAAGGGCTCGATGATGCCGTCCTTGTTGAAGGTGAGCACAGGCTTGATGTTCAAGATGTTGGCCGCAAGCCCCTGGGCCTTGCCGGCGCGGCCGCCCTTGACGAGGTAGTCCAGCGTGCCGAGCGCGAACAGCAGGCGAAGACCGTCGACGACGCGACGCGCAGCCGCTTCGACGGCCGCCGCGTCTCCGCCGCGGCTCCGTTCCTCGACGGCGGCCATCAGTGCAAGGGCGGTGCCGGCCGTCACGATCTTCGTGTCGATGACGCGGACCGGGACCTTCGACGCCGCTGCGGCGAGGGTCGCCGACTCGACGGTGCCGGAAAGGGCCGCGCTGAGGTGTATCGAGACGATCTCGTCGCACCCTTGCTCAGCGAGCGCGTCGTAGACGGCCGAGAACTCGGCCGGGGACGGCTGCGACGTCTTGGGCAGTTGCGGCGACGACGCAAGCTTCTCGTAGAAGGCGTCGGGCTCGATGTCGATCCAGTCGAGGTACGTCTCGTCGCCGAACAGCACCTTGAGAGGCACCATCGTGACGTCGTGCTCGGCCAGCCAGGCGGGGCCGAGGTCGCAGGTGCTGTCGCAGACGATCCCTACCTTCATCTCCCTCACCCCTTCGCGGCAGAGCTACTCCAGGCCGAATATGAGCGGATACAGGGGTTGGTTCCCGCGATGCGCGTCCACCTCGAGCTCGGGGAAGCGTTGCGTGACCGTCTCGACCAGGCGTTCCAGATCCTCGTCCGAAAGGTCCTGGCCGCCGAGGATGGTGAGAGTCTCGCGGCCGTCGGCGAGCTTCTCGAGCAGATCGAGGGCGACGGCCAGCAGATCCTCGCCGACCACGACGATTTCGTGATCGGCGATGCCGATGACCTGGCCCTCTTTGATGTCGCCCGCAGGACTCTTCGCGTCCTTGACGGCGGTGGTGACCTCGCCGGTGACGACGTGGGCAGCGGCCTCGGTCATCGTCTCGACGTTCTCTTCCAGGGTGGCGTACGGATCGAACGCGAGCAGCGCCGCGAAGCACTCCGGCACGGAAGTCGTCGGGACGACCCCCACGGGGCGGTCCACCACGCCTGCGGCTTGCTGGGCGGCCATCACGATGTTCTTGTTGTTCGGCAGGACGATCACGGCGTCTGCGGCCACTTCGCCGATCGCCGCTGCAAGCTCGGCCGTCGACGGATTCATCGTCTGACCGCCGTTGACGACGCGATCGACGCCGAGCGAGCGGAGGATCTCGGCGATGCCGTCGCCGGAGGCCACGGCGACCAGGCCGAAGGGCTTGGACGGAGACGGCGCGCCTCCGCCTTGCGCCGAGATCTTCTGCGCCCGTTCTGCGGTCTGCCGCCGCATGTTGTTGATGTGGACCTCGGAGACTTCGCCGAGCGAGGTGGCCCAGGTGAGCACGTCTCCGGGACGGTCCGTGTGGACGTGGATCTTGTAGGTGTCCCGGTCGCCGACGACGAGCTCGGACCCGCCGGCTTCGGAGACGAACCGTTCGATGACGCTCCGGTCAGCGTCGGCCCCGTGGAGCAAGAACTCGGTGCAGTAGAGGTACTCCTGGTCGTCCCAGTCGTCGACGGGGGTCACCGTCAGCTCGCCGGCTGCGAGCGCGATCTCGCGCTCAGAGAACTCGTGGCCTCCGAGGGCGGCGACGAACCCTTCGGCGAGCACGGCCAGCCCGAACCCTCCGGCGTCGACGACGCCGTGCTCCTTCAGCACCGGGAGCAGATCCGGCCCCTTGCGGACCGAGTCGAATGCCGCACGGACCACGGCGTCGAGCATGGCGTCGAGGTCGGACCCGGCGGCCAGCGCAGCGGCAGCTGCGTCGTGCATGTCGCGCAGCACCGTGAGCATCGTGCCTTCGACCGGCTTGCGAACGGCCTGGAACGCGACCTCCACCGAGCGTCTCAGTGCCGCGACCACGACCTCCGGACCGATGGTCGTGGCCTGCCCCACGACCTCGCACAGCCCGCGAAGCATCTGGCTCAGGATGACGCCCGAGTTGCCGCGCGCACCCATGAGAGAGCCGTGGGTCACGGCTTTGCAGACGTCTGACAGCGCCGGGAACGGCGGAAGCGCGTCCAGCTCAGCCAGGACCGCCTGCATGGTAAGGCTCATGTTCGTGCCCGTGTCGCCGTCCGGCACGGGGAACACGTTGAGCCGGTTGATCTCTTCCTTGCGGTTGTCGAGCGCAGCAGCGGCGGCGCGGATCAGGTCGGCTGCGAGCGGTGTCTCGGCGGTCTTGGGCATCGTGTGCGGCCGTCACTTCCTGACTTTGATGCCTTGCACGTGGACGTTGACGTCGGTGACGTTCACGTCAGCGTCGTGCGTCAAGGCGTAGCGGACACGGTCGACGAGGTTGCGGGAGACTTCGGCGAGGTTCGTGCCGTGCTCCGCGACGATGTACAGGTCAACTTTCACGCTGTGGTCGTCGACGTTGGAGATCACGACGCCTTTGCGGAGCTTGTCGCGCGACAGCAGCTGGGCGACGCCGTCGCGGAGCGTCGGGCTGGCCATGCCGACGACGCCGTAGCACTCGAGGGCCACGTAGCCCGCGATGTCGGCGAGGACGTCGTTGGCGATCGTCACATCACCGCGCATGTGAGGTGTTGCCACAGGGGACCTCCTCGTCTTGAGCGGTTCTCATCCGGCAGTGCCCTGCCCAGGCTTTCAGTATACCGGACGGGACGCGCCGGTTCACGAAGCCGTGCGGGTTGAAGCGCGGCGGTTGCCGTGATACCCTATCGCCGCTTTGCTGACGACCGCGCCTTCGAGGCGCGCAACGATCGCAGGAAGGACGGCGGACACCATGTCCCAGGTTTGCGTCGTGTGCGGGAAGAAGCCGATGGCGGGCCGCAACGTGAGCCACTCTCACCGCGTGACGAACCGCGTCGTGTACCCCAACATCCAGCGCGTCACGATCCTCGTCGATGGCGCCGCCAAGAAGGCGAACGTGTGCACCAAGTGCCTGAAAGCCGGTAAGGTGCAGCGCGCCTGAGGCGCCGGAACGGGCTTCAGGCTCACAGAGACCTCGCAGGGCTCAGCGCGTCCCCGTATCGGGGGCGCGCTCGTCTTGTGCCCGCACCACGTTCAAGAGGGCTTGTACGACGGCCGGGTCGAACTGCGTGCCCGCCTTGCTCTTGAGCTCTTGGATCGCCGCAGGCACTGACAGCGGCGCGCGGTACGGCCGCGGCGAGGTCATCGCGACGAACGCGTCTGCGACCGCCAGTATGCGGGCCCCAAGGGGAATGTCCTCGCCTGCGATGCCGTCGATGTAGCCGCTGCCGTCGTACCGCTCGTGGTGGTGGTATACGATCGGGACAGCCGCGCGCATGGCCGGCAGGTCCGCGAGTATCTCGGCCGCGATGCGTGGGTGGGCCTTGAGGAGCCCGTGCTCGACGGTCGTCAAGACCCTGCCTGCCGTCCTGAGGTCTGCGCCCGTGGCCACCATGCCGAGGTCGTGCAGCAGAGCGGCGATGCGCAACGCGTCGAGGTCGTCGCCCTTGACTCCAAGCTCAGCGGCAATCGCCAACGAGTACTCCAAGACGCGCTCGGTACCTCCCTGCGCCGTCGGGTCCTTGGTCTCGAGCGCGGCCACGAGGGCCTGGAGCGAGTCGAAGAACAGCGATCGGATCCTCTGGGCCGCCTGGGCGTTCCTGAGCGCGATGGCGGTCTGCCTGCCGATGAGCTCGAGGGTCGCCAAGTGGCTCTTGGTGAATCGCGCGACGTACGCCGGCGCTCCGACGTTCAAGACGCCGAGGACGTCGTCCTCGTCGGCGATCGGGACGCACACCGACGACCGCACGCCGTGACGAGCCGGGCGCCGGGAGCGTTCCGGCAGGTCCTCGACCAGCAACGGCTGGCGCGTGGAGAACACCCATCCAGCGATGCCCTCCCCCGGGCGGAGCGTGGTCTCCAGGGCGGAGGGCGGCAGGCCGACGGAGCGGGCGATCGACAGCACGCCAGCGCGTTCGTCGTACAGCATCACGCTTCCGGTCGAAGCGTCGGCGATGGCCATCGCACGGTCGAGGGCCGTGGTTATGACGGCATCGGGATCCAAGAGGCGGCTCATATCGCGCGCGACGGCGAGCACCGTCTGAGCGTCCTCCAGCTGGTGCTGGGCGACGCAGACTGCAAGCGCGGCGGTCAGCGCGGGGAGGAACGGCGAGACGGTCTCTTGCAGCACAGCAGCGTCGGGCTTCGTCGGCTGCACCACGTCGACGGCAACGGCGCCCGGTGTCTCTGCGGCGCGCTCGAGGGGCACGGCGAAGCGCCACACGAGCGACTCGCCCTCACGGCCCTGCACGCGGGCGATCTCGCCGAGAGCGGCTGAACCGCGGACAGGCTGACCGAGGACGCTGTCATCGATCGGCACGGGGCGCTCAGGCGGGCGCATCGGTCCGCACGAAGCGACGCACCTGAGCGTCGCGCTCTGCTCGTCGATGAGCCACAGGTGGGTCGCGACCGCGTGGAGTCCGCTGTCGGCGACGGCGTCGGACAACGCCTTGAGCAGCGGCATGGTCCTGGTCGTCGGAGGGACCCGCACGCGGTCCTGGACGTCGGGACGATCCGGCGGGAGGTCCTCGGCGGTCTCACGCGGCGGAGGCTCGACGAGCGGCGGCCGAGCGGCGGCCGAGCGGCGCGTCTGGACGGCCATCCAGACGAACGCTGCCGTGACGCACAGCGCCACGGCCCCCAGGGCTTGAGAGCCGGTCGCGATAGCCGCCGCTCCGAGCAGCAGCGATATGGCGCCGAGCGCAGTCACGCATCCCCTCCTGCCGCAGCGCGGCGTCCGGCTTCAGCTGGCGCAGCGCCGGACCATCGTCTGTGGTATCGGCAGGCGCGCAGCCCTCCTACAGCGCATTGTGTTCGGAATGCAAGAGCATCACAAGCGCGCATCCGCTGCGGATCTCGACTTCGACCGAGGATCCCAGCGAGACGTTGCTGATCGCACGACTGGACAGCGGGTCGAGGTCGAGGCCATCTGCAGGGTACCGCGCGCCGCGGAGGACGAGGCCGTGGACCGGGTCGAGGGCGATCACCGAGAAGGCTGCGCCGGGGTCAGCGTCGAAGACGAGCGAAGGCCGACCGCGGTCGCTCAAGAGCCAGGCCGTGAAGGCGGGCTCGAGGACAGCCGGAGCGCGGTCGGCGTGCCGCCGAAGGGTGCCGATGGCGGCGAGCGTGTGGTCGAGGCGTCTGGAATACGCGGCGGTGAACGTCAGGGACGCAGCGCCGATGGACACGGCGTGCGACGCCGCGAGATCCAGGTCCGTGAAGTCTTTGTCGCGCGGGTGGACGGCCACCTCGACGCCTGCAGCGGCGAGACGGCGCTCGGCTCCGGGCAGCGCAGAATCGAAGTCGCCTACGGCCCAGGTCGGGACGCATCCGAGCCGCAGGCACCATTCCGCCGCGGCGTCGCACGCCACCACGACGTCGAACCGCTCGATCAGATCGCGATAGAACCGTTCGGAATCAGGCACCGGAGCGGCGCCGACGATGAGGGCATGCGATGTCACGACTTCTTCGCCTCTGTCTCTGGCAGCATAGGGATGACAGCCAGCGCCGCCGCATAGCATGCCGCAGCGGAGAGCGGCACGTAGAGGTTGTACCCGAGCGAGTACGTGAGAGCGGGTTGGCCTTGCGCATACTCGGCGAAGAAGACGACTCCGGACGCAACGTGCACTGCGTAGCGGGCGGCAGCGCCGATAGCGATCGCCGCGAGGAGCCATCCGGCCCAGCTGCGCGAGCCCGCGTGTCGCGCCCGGACGACAGCCGGCGCGAGGAGGCCGGACAAGCCGACCCCGGCGTACGCGAGCGGATAGTCGAGCGCGAACTGGATCCAGTGGACCGGAGGATACGGATCGACGAAGAAGTCCACGACGCCGTACAGCGCTCCCGCCGCAACTCCGACGGCCGGACCGCGCCGGACCGCGAGCACGAACAGCGGCAGCATGCCGAGCGAGAAGGTGCCGCCCTGGGGCATCCTCCACAGCTTGATCGAGTTCAGGACCGCAGCGAGCGCCACCACGAGGGCGATCTCCACCAGCAGCCGGACGCGGGACGACGAGGTTGCCATGACGTCTCCTTTCCACGACAGCGCGACGCATCGCGCTTCGGGGAGGAGCATGGGACTGATGGGCGCCACAGCGCCTACCGCCTTGCCGCCCCGCATTACCGGGACGGTCGTTCGGTCGCGGCCCTAAGGCCGCCTCTCAGCCGCTCACGCAGCTCCCGACACGGTGTCCAGTTCGCGTCCAGTCTACTGCATCTGCCGGAGGTACGGGTAGGGGTTCACGGCCGGTCCGCCATTCGGGTGTATCTCGAAGTGGAGGTGCGGCGACCCTCCCCGGGCGTTGCCGGTGCTGCCTACCGTCCCGATGACCTCGCCGGCTGCGACGCGGCCGGAGGTCCGCACGTAGCTGTCCAGGTGCGCGTAGTAGAACTCCCAGCCGTTGTCGGCGGTCAGCCAGATCGTCTTGCCGCCGAGCGAGTTGTAACGGGCGCGGACCGTGCCTGAGAGGACCGCCACGCACGGGGTGCCGCGAGCGGCCATGATGTCGGTGCCCTTGTGCGTCCGGCCGCCGGAACGGGCCGCGCCCCACGTGTCGGAGTAGTAGCACGGGCCTGCGACCGGGAAGACCATGCCGTTCGGGCCGGGCGGATAGCGGCGGCTCGAGCCGCTGGAACGGCCGGTGGCTTGTGCGAGCTTGCGCTGCGTGGCTTCGTACTGGGCCTGCAGCGACTTGAGCTTCTTCTGCAGGGCGGACGCCTTCTTCTTGAGCGCGGCGGCATCCTTGGCTTGCTTGTCCTTCAACTTAGCCACGTCCGCCTGGCGTTGCTTCAGGCGGTCGCGGAGCGCGCGCGTCTTGTCGACCGTCTGAGCGTCGAGCATGCCCAGGCGCTGCGCGTACTCGATGCGCGCGATCATGTCGTCGAGGGTCTTGCTCGTGAACACGAGCTCGAGGTAGTCGACGTTGCCCTGCCGGTACATCTCCACCAGGTGGACGGCAAGGCGGCCGGAAGCCTGCGCGAGCTCGGCCTCGGTCTTCTTCAGCTCGCGGGTCGTCTTGGCGAGCTCGTGGTTCGTCTTCTCGAGCTGCCAGTAGGCCTTCGAGTACGCGTCGCCGGCGCGCTTGGCTTCGCGGTTGATGGCGGCCAGCTGTTCGCGCAGCTGCTCGACCTGTGACTTCGCCGCGAATCCAGGGGATGCGGCGAGCATCGTCGTCGCAAGGGTGGCCACTGCTGCGAGCGTGGCGATAAGCGAGCGGAAAGCGGCACCGGCGCGGGCGGCCTGAGCGGCTGGCGTGTGGCGGGGCGGCCTCATCGCTGGCTCCTCCCCAACCCGGCACCAAGGCCACGGTAGATGGCGCGCGCGACTGCGTCGGCCCGATCGGGATCGCCGAACCGTGCGGCATCCGCCGGGTCGCTCTGGTTCCCGAGCACGATGCGGATGCCAGGCGCGGGCACCACGGACAGCACGGGATCCTTTGCTGGCGACCCAAGCGCGTGCGGCAAAGATGCGCGCGACAGGGCATCGACGGTCGCCGATGCGACTCGGCTGGACGCGGAAGCGGCTGCTGCGTCTTTGGACGGGTCGATCGTCACGACGATGCCAGCAGGCCCGGCGGCGACCGTGTCCAACACGACCGCGACGGTCGCGTTGGCTTGGCGAGCCGCGGCGACTCTGTCCGCCAACGCGGAAGGCGTCGAAGCGATCGAGCGAGTGACGATGCAGGTGCCGCCGGAAGCCTCGACGAGCGCGCGCACGCGCCTGGCCACTTCGAAGGTGATGTCAGGCGTGGTGCCCCGCGGCACCGGATCGACCAGGACGGTCACGCCGACGAACGAGAACTGCTCGAGCTGCGACGCCGGGGGCTGCCCGGCTACCGACAGCCGCACAGGGGCGCCGGCTCTCACGAGCGATCCAGGAGCGGGGAAAGACTCTAGCACCGTGCCGGATGCGAGCTGCGACTCGACGACCTGCGTGGAGACGACCAGCCCGAGTGCGGCGAGCTCGCGGGAGGCCTCTTCCGCTGAGCGGCCGATGACGTCGGGCATGGTGATCGTCTCGGCCCCGGCCGAGACGACGATGCGCACGGCGGAGCCCCGGTCGACGGCCGTGCCGGCCGGAGGCTCCTGCGAGATGACGTTGCCACGGGGCACTTCGTTGGAGAACAGCGTGCCGCCGTCTTCGGCGACGAGGCCGGCCTGCTGCAGACGGTTGACGGCGTCGGGCTCGCGGAGTCCGACGACGGCAGGGACCACGACCCGTGACGACCGTGACGCGACGACGACGCCGACGGCTGCGAGGACGCTGCCGGCGGCGAGGACTGCGATGCTGATGACGAGCCACCGCGGCACGAGCGGCGGACGAGGAGGACGAGATCTCATGGCGAGACATTATACCAGGCGCGGCATGCCGCCGCCTTGCGGCTGCGCGTGGGCCGCGCTATGCTTCGCGTCCGCATGGAATGTCCGGTGTGCGTTCGGATGGAGGTGACGATGCCTCGGTACGACTACAGGTGCTCCGCGTGCCAGACCGTGTTCGAAGTGGCTCGCGCCATCGACGACGCATCGCCGCAGCTCTGCCCGACGTGCGAGGCTCCGGCGAAGCGCGTGTTCTCCCCCGTCGGCGTCGTGTTCAAAGGCAGCGGCTTCCACAACACGGACTACCGTCCGCGCCCGAAGGACGGCGACGGGGGCGGGTCTGATCGGTCTGGGAGCGCCGGATCGTGTCCGAGCGCGACGGGCACGGGCCCGTGCGCGTCGTGCCCTGCGTCAGACGCCTAGGCGCCTAGTCCCTTCGCACCCAGAACTTCTCGACGCCAGTACGGTGTACCGTCTCGACGAACCGCACCGTGCCGGTCTTGTTGTCCATCGCGATGGAGTGGGTGCGGGCGCCCTTGCCGAAGAACTTCACGCCGCGCAGGAGCTCGCCGTCGGTGACGCCGGTCGCGATGAAGGCCACGTCGTCGGTGTCGACCAGGCAGTCCATGGTCAGGACCCCGTCGATGTCGCACTTCGTCATCTGGGCCGCCCGGGCGCGCTCCTCGTCGTTGCGGAAGTGGAACCGCCCCATGAAGCAGCCCCCGATGCACCGCATCGCGGCGGCCGCAAGGACGCCCTCTGGCGCGCCGCCGGCACCCATGTAGAGGTGGATGCCGGTCCCCTCGATCGCGGTGGCGACGGCACCGAACACGTCGCCGTCGGTGATCAGGCGGATGCGCGCGCCGGCTTCACGCACCTCGCGGATGAGGTCGGCGTGCCGATCCCGGTCGAGGATGCACACCACGATGTCCTCGACGTCGCGGTCGAGCGCCTTCGCGACGTTGCGGACGTTCTCCGTCGGCGTCGCGTCGATGTGCACGGCATGTGCGGCCTCGGGCCCGGTTGCGATCTTCCACATGTAGGTGTCCGGAGCGTTCAGCAGCGTGCCTTTCGGCGCGACCGCGAGCACTGCCAACGAGTTCGGCTGGCCGTAGGCGGTGAGGTTGGTGCCCTCGAGCGGATCGACGGCGATGTCGACCTCCTCGCCGCCGGCGCCGACTCGCTCGCCGATGTAGAGCATCGGGGCCTCGTCCCGCTCGCCCTCGCCGATGACGACCTCGCCCGAGATCGGGATGCGGTCGAACGCGAGCCGCATGGCTTCGACCGCTGCCTGGTCGGCGGCGCGCTTGTCGCCCTTTCCCATCCATCGTGCGGCTGCGAGCGCGGCCGCCTCCGTGACTTCCAGCATCTCGACGATACGGGTCGTCAACATACGTCCTCCCCTGCTCACCCGGCCTCGGCCGGTCACGCCGTTCTTCTCAGACGCGCGACGAAATGTCCGTCGGGGCCATCCACGGTCGGCCACGAGCGGAAGAACCCTTCCGGCGTCACGAAGCGCTGCCACTCCTGAGGCGGAGCGGGATCAAGCGCTTCTACGCGGAAGCCTGCTCCTGCACGCGAATCGAGGAAAGCTGCCACGACCTGCTCGTTCTCCGCGCGCAGGACGCTGCAGGTAGAGTACACCAGCAGGCCGTCGACGGGAACGCGCGATGCGGCAGCCGACAGCATGTCGAGCTGGAGCTGATGGAGCCTGCCGGGATCGTCGGGGGTGAGGCGCCACACGGCCTCGGGATGGCGCCTGAGCGTTCCGGTCCCAGTGCACGGCGCGTCGAGCAGCACGACGTCCGCCGTCTGGGGAGCAGCGGACTTGGCGAGCGTCCGTACGTCGGCCACGATGGGCTCGGCTCCGTGCACGCCTGAGCGCTCGAGCCGCTCGGCCCAGATGCGGGCGCGCCACTCGGCCGGCTCGACCGCGACCGTGCGAGGACGCACGCCGAGCGCGTGGAGGGCTCCAAGGTAGACGAGGGTCTTCGTGCCGCGGCCGGCGCCGACCTCGAGGACCGTCGAGGCGGACGGCAAAGCGGCCTGCAGCGCCACGAACTGAGCGGCGCTGTCGCACACGAACGCGCGTTCAGCGGCGAGCGCCTCGCTGCGCACGAAGGCTGGCGGATCCAGCACGCGGAAAGAGAGGTCGTCGGGCGGCGCCGGCTGCACGGCGATGCCGCTCGCTAGAAGCTCGGCGAGGAGCTGGTCGCGGCTGACGACGAGCGGGTTGACGCGGGCGAAGAGCGGCGGCTCGACGGAGAGCAAGGAGAGCGCTTCGAGCGCGGCGTCATGGCCCAGGTCCTGAACGAAGACCTCGACAAGCCAACGGGGCACGCCGTGAAGGCGGCTCAGCGCGTCGCGGTCCGTGGAGGGGTCTCCCCACGGGAACTGCGGCGCTTCCTCTGCCAGGCGGCGGAGGACGGCGTTGACGAGCTTCGCGGCCTGCACGCGCCGGCGCTTCGTCGCCTCGACCGCTTCGTTGACCGCTGCGTGCGGGGAGGTCTTCAAGAACAGCAGTTCGAAGGCGGCGAGGCGCAAGACGTCGAGCACAGCGGGCTCGACCCGCTCGACCTTCGTGTACCGGCCGATGGCCTCGTCCAGCGTGCCGGCGGTGCGAGTCACGCCTTTGGCTAGGAGCACGCACATGGCGTGGTCGGCGGCGTCGAGCTCTCGCCTTCGTGCGGCCTGTTCGGCGAGCGGCGCCACGTACGCGTGGCGCCGGCGAGCTGCCGCGAGCGCTTCGAGCGCGGCCTCCCGGGCGGGCGACGTCACGCCGGGCTCCAGGCGAACGTATGCGGCAGGCGGGCGCCGCAGGCGAACTCCTTTCCGGTGAGCTCCCTCCTGCCGGCAGGTCTGAGGCGCGTGAGCAGCAACGAGCCGTGGCGGAAGCCGAGGACCGGGCCGTCGGGCGTGAGGACGGCCGATCCCGGGGGGACGGGACGTTCCGACAGCTGCGCCGCGGTGACGACGAGCTCTGCCGCGTCGTGCAAGCGGACGCGGGCAGTCACGCGATCGCTCGACGCTCTGATGCGCCGGAGAGCGGCCACGGCGTCGAGCTCGGGGGTCAGGCGGACGTCGTCGCGCGTGATCTTCGGCGCGTAGGTAGCGCGCGCGTCGTCCTGCGGGAGCCACGCCGCGCGACCGTAGAGGACGTCTTCGAGCGCCGCGAGGAATGCGTCAGCAGCGACGTGCGCGAGCCGCGTGGCGAGCCCGCTCGCGATTTGGTCGCCGATCGACACGGCGACGCGAAGACAGACGGGGCCGGTGTCGAGCCCCTCTTCCATGCGCATGATGCTGATTCCCGACACGGGGTCGCCTTGGAGTATCGCCCGTTCGATGGGTGCCGCTCCACGGTGGCGGGGCAGCAGCGACGCGTGGGCGTTGAAGCAGCCGAATCGCGGGACCTCGAGCACCTCGGGTGGCAGCAAAGCGCCGTACGCGGCCACGCAGATCGCGTCGGGAGCGAGCGCGCGAAGGCGCGCGACGACGCCGGCGTCCCGAAGCGTCGCGGCCTCGATGACGGGAATGCCGGTCGCGTTCGCGGCGGACTTCACGGGCGAGGGCACGGGCGTGGAGCCGCGCCGACGCACAGAGTCGGGCCGCGTGACCACGCACACGACGTCGTGCCGGGCGTGGAGCGCGGTCAGGCTCGGAACCGCGAACTCGGGCGTCCCCATGAAGACGATCCGCACAGCTGCGGCTCCCTCAGGCGGATCGGCTTTGCGCTTCGTGGTACGCCTTCAACGCCGCCTTGCGCTGCTCGGGGTCGAGCCGATCGAGGATCACGGTGCCGTCCAGGTGGTCGATCTCGTGCTGGAAGAGCCGGGCGAGGAGCCCTTCGGCTTCGACCACCACGCGCTTCCCGTCGAGGGACACGCCCTCGCAGACCACCGAAGCCGATCGGCGCACCGGCACCGAGATGCCGGGCACGGACAAGCACCCCTCCTCCCCTTCCTCGAGGTCGTCCGAACGCTCGACGATGCGCGGGTTGCACAGGGCGTGCAGCCCGTCTTCGAGGTCATAGACGATGACGCGCTTCAGGACGCCTACCTGGGTGGCGGCAAGGCCGATGCCTTCAGCGTCGTACATGGCGCGAGCCATGCGGGCGACCAAGTCGCGCAGCGTCGGGTCTGCGGCCGGGTCGACCTCCACGGCGCGCTGTTTGAGTCCGGGGTCCGGGTATCTGAGGATCCGCATCGGCGTCCTTCTGCGTGCAGGGATCTTCGGAGCTTGCAGCACGAATCATACCACCTGCTCAGAGTATCTCGTACGGGTCTACGTCGATCGCGATGCGCGCGGTGTCAGGCAGCCGTAGCGAAGCGACGGCGTCCCACAGCGCTGGACCGAGCGCCGCGCCAGCAGGCGCGCGCACGACGACGTGCTGCCGAAAGAGACCCTTCAACTTTGCCACCGCGGGTTCCGTGGGCGCGAGTATCTGCCACTCGTCGGGAGCGCAGCGCCGAAGCTCCTCGGCGAGCGACGCCGCGATCGCGGCCGCGTCAGACGGAGACGGTGCAGCGACGAGCGCCCGGCCGAGGCGTCCGAACGGCGGATACGAGAGCGCTGCCCGTTCCGCGAGCTCGGCGTCGTAGAGCGCTTCGCGGTCTCGCGTGAGGACGGCCCGGACCGCTGGGTGGTCGGGCCAGTAGGTCTGGACCACGACGGTCCCGGCCGGACCCGAGCGGCCCGCACGTCCAGACACCTGCATCAGCAGCTGGAAGGTCCGTTCTGTCGCCCTGAAATCTGGCAGGTGCATGCTGGTGTCGGCGTCGACGACGCCGACGAGGTCGACGTCGGGGTAGTCGAGCCCTTTGGCAACCATCTGCGTGCCGACGAGGACGCCGAAAGGCATCTCCTCGAACGCCTGGAGGACCCGCTCGTGGCCGCCCTTGCCGCGCGTGGTATCGGCGTCCATGCGCACGACGGGCGTGTCGGGCCATCGCGTCGCGATCTCGGCCTCGACGCGCTGCGTGCCGGCTCCGAAACGGCGGAGGTACGGGCTTCCGCACCGCGGGCAACGGACCGGCATCGGCTCGCGGTGCCCGCAGTGGTGGCATTGCAGCGTCGCGCGGGACTCGTGGTAGGTCAAAGAGACCGAGCACGACCCGCATCGCGGCACGAACCCGCACTCTCGGCACAGGACGAAGGTGGCGAAGCCGCGCCGGTTGATGTAGAGGACGGCTTTGCGACGCCGGTGCATGGTTTCCTCGAGCGCTGAGGCAAGCACGCGGGAGAACATCGAGCGGTTCCCCTCGGCGAACTCGCGCGTCATGTCGACGACGGTCACGTCGGGCATCGGGGCCCCGGTGGCACGGTCGGGCAGCACGCACGCGATGGCGGCACCCGAACGGACGGCGTGCACGGTCTCGAGCGCGGGCGTCGCGGACCCGAGAACAAGGACCGCTCCAGTGCGCCGCGCGATCTCGCGAGCGACGTCCCGAGCGTGGTAGCGCGGCTCAGAGCCTTGCTTGTACGAGGGCTCGTGCTCCTCGTCGATGACGATGAGGCCGAGGTCTTCCGCAGGCGCGAACAACGCCGAGCGTGCGCCGATGACGAGCCGGGCCTCGCCTCTCTGGACGAGCTGCCATTGGTCGTAGCGCTCCCCATCGCTCAGACGGCTGTGCAGCACTGCCAGCTGCGAGCCGAACCGGGCCCGGAAGCGTCCGACCGTCTGCGGGGTGAGCGAGATCTCCGGGACGAGCACGATGGCTTGCCGACCAACACGGAGCACCGCCTCCACGGCGCGTATGTACACCTCGGTCTTGCCCGATCCGGTGACCCCGTCGAGCAGGATCTCTGAGCCGGGCGCAGCGCCGAGGATGGTTTCGAGCGCTGCTTGCTGGTGGCAGTTCAAGAGGGGTGCCGTCTCCTCGCGCGCGAGCCCGTCAGGGGCTGAACGCCACCGCCTGCGCTCGAAGACCACGACCGCGCCCTTGCTTTCGAGCGCGCGGACGGCGCCGCCGACCTCGCCGCAGGCCGCACGGAGCTCGGCGATGCTGAGCGGGCCGTCGCGGAGCGCAGCCACGACGGCGCGCTGCCGGTGCGCGTTCGCCGCGGGCAAGTGTCCAGGATCGACGAGCTCCACCATGCGTTCGGTGACGTGCGAGACGGTCGGTTCCTGAAGCTGCCAGCCTTCGGGCGTCTTGGCGAGCTTAGGCGAGGAGCCTGGAGGAAGCAGCAGCCGCAGGGCCTCGATCGGGCGGCAGGCATACTCAGTGGCGATCCACGAGGCGATGGCCCAGCGCCGCTCGTCGAAGCGAGGCTCGCCTAGGACTGCCACGACGTCCTTCAGCTGGACGTCGGTTGTCGGAGGGCCGACCGAGACGACGTAGCCGACCGCGTTGCGAGAGCCGAGCGGCACGAGCACGGGGCATCCTACCTCCACCGATCCGCGAAGGCCCTCCGGGATGGCGTAGTCGAGGGGATGGCTGAGCGCGCGCGTGGTGACGTCGAGGAGCACGCGGGCTGCAAGCAGCGTGTGGCTGGCCGGCCGGTCCATGGCGATAGGATACGACGAGCCGCCGACACGAGGCCGGCGGCTCGTCGTATCGCCGATGAGGCCAGAGCTCACTGCACAGCGCTCAAGAGGTCGTCCACGCGGTCGGTCTGCTCCCAGGTGAATGCCGCGTCGTCCCTGCCGAAGTGGCCGTAAGCGGCGGTCTTGCGGTAGATCGGGCGCCTGAGGTCAAGGTCGCGGATGATGGCGCCGGGCCGCAGGTCGAAGACCTCGCGGATGGCCTTCTCGATCCTCTCGACCGGGACCGTCTCCGTGCCGAAGGTCTCGACAGTGATCGACAGCGGGTGCGCGACGCCGATGGCGTACGCGAGCTCGATCTCGCAGCGCTCGGCCAGTCCGGCTGCCACCACGTTCTTCGCGACCCAGCGTGCGGCGTAAGCGGCGGACCTGTCCACCTTGGTGCAGTCCTTGCCTGAGAACGCGCCGCCGCCGTGGCGCCCCATGCCGCCGTAGGTGTCGACGATGATCTTGCGTCCCGTGAGGCCCGAGTCGCCCATCGGCCCGCCGATGACGAAGCGGCCCGTCGGGTTCACGTAGATCTCCGCGCCCTTCCACTCGATGCCCTCGAGGTCGAAGACAGGCTCGATGACGTGCTCGATGAGGTCGGGGCGCATGAGGCTGTCGATGTCGACGCCGTCGGCGTGCTGGGCCGAGATGAGGATGGTGTCGACGGCCACCGGCTTGCCGTCCACGTACCGCACGGTCACCTGGGTCTTGCCGTCCGGGCGGAGGTACGGAAGCACCTCGGCCTTTCGCACGGCGGTCAGCCGCTCGGCGAGCCGGTGCGCGAGGTAGATCGGCATGGGCATGAGCTGCGAGGTCTCGGTGCAGGCATACCCGAACATCATGCCCTGGTCGCCGGCGCCGATGAGGTCGAGCGGATCGCGGTCGCCGTGCTTCGCCTCGAACGCCTCGTCGACGCCCATCGCGATGTCGGGGCTCTGCTCGTGGATCGACGTGACGACGCCGCAGGTCTCGTAGTCGAAGCCGTACTTGGCGCGCGTGTAGCCGATGTCCTTGATGGTGTCCCGCACGATCGTCGGGATGTCGACGTACGCGTGGGTCCGGATCTCGCCCGCGACCACGACGAGCCCGGTCGTGACGAGCGTCTCGCAGGCCACTCGGACGTAGTCGGGCGATGCCGCCGACCCCTTGTCGGTGACGTAGCCCTCGTCTGCGAGCTGCTGCTCGCGCTCGATGATCGCGTCCAGGATGGCGTCCGAGATCTGGTCGCACATTTTGTCCGGGTGGCCTTCGGTCACCGACTCGGACGTGAAGACGTACTCGCGTGGCATGGCCTCTCCTTCTCTTCGTCGCGGACGCGACCGCCGGGCAGAAAAAAGCCCCTTGCCTGCACAGACAAGGGACGTCGCGACGCGAAGCGCTATTCCCTCATCTTCCAGGCTTCATGCCTGCCGCAATGTGGCACCGTGGCACGCTTTCGAGCTCGGTTGCCGGGGCCTCTTCGGGTGCGGTCCCTACGCCCTCTGCAGCGGTCGCCCGCTGCCTCGTGATGAGTCACGGGGAGGATACCACCCGCCAGGCGGACTGCACAAGCGGCGCTTCGAGACCGGATGCTGTATCATCTGCACGTTGTCCAGACCCCGGTGCGAGTTGGTCGGTGCGACGTGACGAAGTTCCTGAAATCCGCAGTCCACTGGATCGAGTACGCGGTCGCCGCTCTGCTCGTGATCATCGCCACGCTCGGCGCGATCGATCTCGTCGTCGAGATCGTGGAGGGCGTGCGCGGCGTCGGCTACTTGCCGCCCGACCGTATCCTGCGGGTGCTCGACTCGGTCCTCGTGGTGTTCGTGGTCATCGAGCTGTTCGCGATCGCCGTGGCCTACATCGAGCGGCGCAACATCATCGGCACCGTGATGGAGGCCGGCCTCATCGCCGTCGTCCGCAAGCTCGTCGTGTTCGAGCCGTCCGGCGATCCGGTGTACCTGCTGTACAAGTCCATCGGCCTGGGAGTGCTGATCTTGGCCATCGGCGGCACCTGGTACGTGTTGCGCAGCTCAGGCGTGTGCGAGCTGGGCGGCGCTCACGAGCGGTAGCCGCCGCCCACCGCACAGGCCACGACTGATTGGAGCACGCGTTGAGCCAGCCCGTTCGCGTCCGTTTCGCGCCGAGCCCGACCGGCCACCTGCACATCGGCGGAGCTCGGACCGCCGTGTACAACTGGGCGTTCGCGCGGCGGCACGGCGGCGTGTTCGTGCTGCGGATCGAGGACACCGACCCGGAGCGTTCGACCGAGGAGAACACGCAGGCGATCCTGCGGTCGCTGGCGTGGCTCGGCATCGACCACGACGAGGGCCCCGACGTCGGCGGCCCGTACGGCCCGTACCGCCAGACCGAGCGAGCCGCTCTGTACGCGGAGGCGCTCGAGCGGCTGAAGGAGCGAGACGCCGTCTACCCGTGCTTCTGCACCCCCGAGGAGCTGGAGCGCAAGCGCGAGGTAGCGCGCGCCCGCGGCGGTTTCGCGGGATACGACAGGACTTGCCGGGCGCTTGCGCCGGAAGAGGCCGAGCGTCGCATCTCTGAGGGCCATCCGCACGCCTGGCGCTTGAAAGTCCCTCTGGATCGCGGGGACGTCGTCTTCGACGACCTGGTGCGCGGCACCATGACGTTTCCGATATCGGCCATCGACGATCTGATCGTCGTCCGCTCGGACGGCACGCCGACGTACAACTTCGCGGTCGCCGTCGACGACGCCGCCATGCGCATCTCGCACGTCATCCGCGGCGACGACCACATCTCGAACACGCCGAAGCAGCTGCTGATCTACGAGGCGCTCGGCTACGAGCCGCCTGCCTTCGCGCACCTGTCGATGATCTGGGGGCCGGACGGCAAGCGGCTCTCGAAACGCCACGGAGCGACCTCCGTCGAGGCCTATCGGGAGATGGGCTATCTGCCCGAGGCGTTGCTCAACTACCTCGCGCTTCTCGGGTGGTCGCTCGACGGCGAGACGACGGTGATCGACCGGCAGACCCTGATCGAGAACTTCAGCCTCGAGCGCGTGTCCCGCAACCCCGCGATCTTCGACGCCGAGAAGTTGGAGTGGCTGAACGGGGTGTACATCCGCGCTCTGTCTCCTGAGGCGTTCACGGACCGGATGGTGCCGCTGCTCGAGAACGCCGGGCTGCTGAGCTCGGAGGAGGCAGCCCAGCGCCGCGGATGGCTGCTCGAGCTCGCTCCCCTCGTGTCCGAGCGGATCAAGCGGCTCGACGAGGTCGTCCCGATGGTGCGGTTCCTGTTCGTGGACGAGGTCGAGATCGACGAGAAGTCCCGCGAGGCCGCGCTGGCGAAGCCCGGCGCGCGGGAGGCGTTGGAAGCGGCAGCCGAAGCGCTCAAAGGTGTCGCGGACTGGACGAGCGGGACGATAGAAGCAGCGCTGCGCGCGCTTCCCGAGCGGCTTGGAGCCAAGCCGAAAGCCGTGTTCCAGGCCGTGCGCGTGGCGGTGACCGGCTCCACGATCAGCCCGCCGCTCTTCGAGAGCATCGCGCTGCTGGGCAAGGAGCGCACCATCTCGCGGCTCGAGCGAGCGCTGCCGCTTGCGGGCTGAGGGCGGAGGAGGATCGGCTCCGGCCCGCTTGACACGCCACGAGGCGCTGGGTAGCATACCGTCTCGCGCCCGGCAGGGCGGCCGCCAGATGTCGCTACTGGGGCGTCGTCTAATGGCAGGACAGCGGATTCTGGTTCCGTATGTGGGGGTTCGACTCCTCCCGCCCCAGCCATGCGACGCAAACCGAATA